>MDSP01000302.1_pt1 | contig 10518 bp, 7 predicted proteins | sample 1005811 | NCBI WGS metagenome assembly MDSP01 (sample SAMN05526596, study PRJNA338239) | gut metagenome | isolation source: stomach gut content | host: Naso elegans | place: Saudi Arabia: Red Sea | collected 2011-04
TTTGGATTTTAATAAAAAAGACTTGCGTACAATGTGTACACAAGTCTTTTTTTTAGTTTGCTGTATTTTTGAAAGTTGCTGTAGTTGTAGCTTCATCAACTGTTACAGTTAATCCTAAAGCTTCACCTACATATCTAATTGGTGCATAAGAACGCTCATCAACAATTTGCATTACTTCGTCCATGTATAATGTTTGACTTCCTGCAATTGCGATGTTACTTCCGTTTACAAATGTTACGATAGTATCACCATTTATAATTTGAACAATTCCTGTACCTTGAGATACTGGTTGCCCATAAATATATCCATCTACTGGTTGGTTAAAGAATTGAATTTGTTGTGGTGGAATGTTAAAGAATGTTGCAATATCTCTAATCCCAACCATAGTACGCCCATTTTCTGATACGAATGGTTGAACTAATAAATCTACTTTTTCACCGTTTACTGTTGTAGCTCCAGTTCTCCAATTGATTGTAGTTTCAACAGCGTTAGTTCTAACGTCAGTTCCTACTTGGATAAAGTCTTCTAAAACAAGGCTGTATAATCCGTCGATGCTTCCAGCTCCTTCATGGTCAACTCCACCAGAATAGCTATCATCACCTCTTGCTAATGCTGCATGGTCATTGATTGCATCTCCATAAATTTCAACTCCGTATTGACCTTGAGGTGTTACGTTTGTTGATGTAAATACAATATCTTCGATAGTTACAGAACCTAAATCACCATCAGACTCTCTGATTACTTCAATAACGATAGCGCCATCACTAATTGTGTAGTTTGCGCTAAATCCGTCAATTGTAACAGTTGCATCTTCAATACGGATACCATCATCAGTTCCGTGTTGTTCGATTGCGATTGTAAATTTGTTGTTTCCAACTTTTTCAAACATACCTTCGTATTCTTCAGTGATAACGATTTTACCACCAGCTTGCATTCTCATACCAGCTTCAAGAATTACAGTGTGTTCTGCAACTGCAATTACAGGAGCATTAAGTTCTCCAACTTTAACGATTAAATCCTCATCAAATCCACGGTTAATAGCAGTTAAATATACGTTACCTTCTTCTCCTAAACGACCACCTAAGTTAAATCCAATTTCCATTTCTTCAGGGTCACTAACAGAGTCAAAACTAGCTGTAGCTACAACGTCAAATCCAATGATAAATCCATCTTCATCAATATTAAAGTCTACTAACATTAATTCATCTGGTAATTCAATTAAATCATCAAGAGTAGGAAGACCCCAGTCATATGAATAGCTAGAAATTGCCGTTTCCATTTGAACAATTGTTTCGTGTCCAAAAATATCTGTGTCATGAAGTGGGTCAATAATAATTCCTCCACCATTTCTTGAGCTATCAATTAGAGCATCTGCAAATGTGATGTTTTCCCAAGATACTTTTGAGTAACTGCTATTGTAAACTTGTTGAACTTTCCCAATAAAACCTTTACTAAGTTCAAATGTAATTTCATCTCCAACGTTGATAACTTTAGGAACTAATTCATTTAATTCAACAGTTACCCACTCATCTTCTTTACCAGAAATAATATCTACTGGGTCATCACAAATAAGTACTGCTGCAAAGTCGCTTAAAGTAGCAACTTCATATGTTGATGTATCTAAGTAGTCAGATGTCACTCTAATTTTTACAACTGTTCCATCTTCTCCGTCATTACGACCTTCTGGATAAACGCCAAGACCAGAAATAACAATATCTCCACGTTGCCCATTACGGTTGTAAATCTCATCGTTTAATGCACTATGTCTAATTAAAATTTGTACTGTGTCTTCATCTTCCACAACTACATAAGTATGGCTATCATAGTTTGAACCGTTGTATCTTTCAAACATAGCATTTGTAAATCCATAATTTCCTTCTAACTCAACAGAACCATATCTAAATTCTAAACCAGAAGTTTTAAGTTCAAATTTGATAAGTTCAACATATTCAAACTCATCAGCGTATCCACTGTTATAGTAGCTACTGTATTTATTTCCTTTGATATCATAACGGTCAGTATATGAAGTTACTGCTCCTAAAGATGAAACTAAAGCTCCAGTAGATTTTTCTTCAAGAGTCATATCATCAAGATGACCACCATCTACAGAAAGAACTTTGCCATAGTTTCCAATATCAAAATAGAATGGATCTTCTGTTACAGCATCGCTTGCAGATACACTAATTGTATTTCCTGTAATAGGAAGAGCATCAACTCTTGTATGAACTGTAACTCTTGGGTTTCCAGTGTCTGCGATGTAGTAAAGAGGAATTGAAATATGGTCATTTCCATAAATATTCCCTGTATTTTTTGCAATATAAACTAACATTTCATCACTATCACCGTTGTAAGCAATACTAATTTGCCCATGTTGATAGTAGTTGTGATCAACAGGAAGTCCAGTCGACTCCATAACATCACCTAAACCGTGGAATACTAAATATCTTGAACTAGATGAGTCAACCCAGCTCTTTACAGTACTCCAACCAAGACCTTCTACAGTAATAAAGTTTGATGGATTAGCACTATCTACTCCAAAAACTCCAATGTTGTTTGCATTATAAAGGTTCTCAATTCCAGAAGTGCTACCACCTGTTGCATCAATAAAGATTTTTTCCCAATCAAAATCTAAATCGTCACCAGAAACGTTAATTGCGTATCCGTCATTTACAATTTGTAAAGCGCCAGTAGTAGTTACTGGAATTTGGTCTGCATTAGTTCCTCCATTGTTAAATAATGAGTTAAATTCAATTGCTAAAGTATTTGTGTAAGTATTTCCAGCCACCACGTTTTGAGTGTAGTTCCAACTTACAGCGTTTGTTACAACAGGTACATTAGTTACCAATAATGCTGCAGCCAATACCATAGCTAATTTCTGTCTTAATTTCATTTTTAAGTTTCCCCCTCTAAATGATTACTACATAAAATTTAATTACATGTTCAACTATATTTTACAGTATATTCCATTTATTAACCATAGTCAATATATTATAGTGTTTTGTAATTTTACTGTAACATTTAAAATAAATTTGTTATATTTGAACTTGTAAAACAATATCGAAAATACTAAAATCTATAGATAACTTGTATGAAAAATTACTTATATTATATGTATACAAAAAAAGAAACTATAGACCAAAAATCTATAGTTTCTTTAAAAATTTATGCAATCGGGGGGACTCGAACCCCCAAGGTCTAGGACCACTAGATCCTTAGTCTAGCGCGTATGCCAATTCCGCCACGATTGCAAATATTAAGTTTCCTTTATTATACAAGATAAGCATATGGTTTGTCAAATAAAAAAACTGCACTTTTATTGTGCAGTCGTTTTAGTGGTTTCTTGATGGTGGAATAAATAAATCTCTATGATTATCACACAGGTATCTCGAAACTGTTGCAGCAGCCTCAGCTCCAACAACGAATAAGTTTATAGTTTTTTTGCTAGTAATAATTGGGTCAATATCGTTTGCAAAATCAAGCTCTTCTAACAAGATTGTATGCATAGAATAGTTATTTGTATAAATAACTTCCGATTTATTGGCAATAATAATACAATCTAGTTGACGTGCGTGAGCTTTAAATTGTTTATATTCGATTTCACGTGAACTAATTCTTTGTGGTCGTACTTCAACTTTGACGATAGGTACATAGTCTCTCATAATCAATCTCTCCTTTTTATGTGTGAGTTTCTTCCATACTAATGTATAATAAAAATATTATAATTTAGAAGACTAAAAATTAAAAAATATTAAACTTACAGAAAAGTTAAAATTAAACCTAATTACTAAGTATATTTGCTGACATATGTATATAATCTTAATAAGTAAGGTTTATTTTATGAGTTTGTCAACCTAATTATGATAAAAATTAGATAAACCTATTTTACTACAAGTTGATATACTATTCAAGTAGTGGCAATACAAAAATTATGTTAAAATAGAGGTAAAACGACAAGGGGTGTTATAAAAGATGGCATTTAAGAATAATAAAAAACTCTTAATTTTAGGAGCTTTGGGCATTACAATAATAGGTGCAACCATTTTTAGAGATACTTTAGTTTCAAAATTTGTTCCAGAACTTTACTTAGCTCAAGCAGCACAAAACACGTTAGAGATTACAAAAAGTGCTACAAATCAAATGTTAGAACCATTCAAAATCGACTTTTTATCCGAATATGACAATTATCAATATGAAACTAATTGGCAAATTCCTATTTTACATGACATATCCGAAATGTTAATTAACCGATTAAATTTATCCGTATATTTACAAATGTTTCCAAATCAATATATGTTTGATGTCCTAATTGAAGAAGAAGTAGAAATATTTGCATTAGATGGATATATTATTGATGATGAAGTTGGTATCAGAATTGAAGATTTGGACGATAATTATTTTGTAATTAAAGGCAAAACTTTTGCTGAGGATTACAACAATTCTCTAATTAGAAAAACGCTTAATTGGCAGGAGCTAGATGACTCATATCGTTGGGACGGAATAATTGCTAAAGATAGAGAAATAGATTGGAGTCCATTTATTGAAATAGGTACAGATGTTGTCAAACAGATTAGTACTAGCAAAAAATATACTGAAACGGTGTATGGCGAAGACTATCAAGTATTTGAAATTACTTTAGATGAAGCTAATACTAAAACCTTTGTAACTAGCATGGTAGATGAGATTTTTAAATTAGATGATACAGAAGTAATTTTAGGCTCACTAGTTGTTATGAATGGGAAAGAAGTAAGAGATGCCTATACTTTTGTAAAAGAAATGACAAACAATGTACCAGAATATTTAAAAAATGCAACCTTTGGAGAGGGATTAACTTTAGAAGTTAAGGTAGATGAGAGTAAAGTAATTAGTGGGATAACACTAGATTTACCAGTTAATGAGCAGGTTTTTACTATTGCTATACATGATGAAAAAGATTGTATACGCTGGAATTTATCTATGATAGATGATGAACAATGTGAAGAAATTGAAATTATAATGTACACTGCATCAACAAAAATTCCTCACCTAATTGAAATCGAAAATCTTTCAAACAATGTACGCACACAAGAAATAACAATTGCTACTGAATATGATGATGAATTAACATATTTTGAACAAATTTGGTCATACAAAAATTTAGATTATGGAACTTATGCAATCGAGTATAAAGTTAATGTGGATATTGATGAAGAAAACCATGAAATTAATTTGGATTTAGAAAAATTAAACTATATTAGCAACAATATATGGACTACTGATTTTACAACAGTTACTGGAGATATTACAATTACTCCAATTGTGGAAACACCACCAGTTCCAACCGACCAAATAGAAATTTTTAAGTTGAATTTTATGGACGCAGCAAAACTTGGAGCTTCGTATATTTGGTGGGCAGGAAAAATTAATTTTCAAATCGAAACTTTAAAATAATAAAAGAACCTTACTACAATATAAAGTAGTAAGGGTTTTTTTATTGAACGGCATTTTTAGTTTGAGAAATAATTTCTTCCATAGTTTCATAAGTCATCATACCTGATAAATATCCAACTATATTGCCATCAATTCCAAACATAAAAGTTGTTGGTAAAGCACTGATATTATAGGCACGAGACATGTTGCCAGTTTCATCAATGAGTACAGGATATAAAAATTGATTATCATCTAAAAATTTAATGACTCCATTTTTGTCAACTTCTTTAGTGTTAGGGTTGTATTCAGATTTTGGAGAAGCTACTCCCAAAATAATTACATCTTCCTCATTATATCCATAGTTTTCAAAAAGTAGCTGAATATCAGGCATTTCCTTAACACATGGAGGACACCAAGTAGCCCAAAAATTTAAAAATACGACTTTACCTTCATAATCAGAAAGCGAATGGACATTTCCAAATTGGTCAGCAAAAGTAAAATTTTCTTTTAAATTTTCAGATTGTGTAGGAGTTTCTTCTTTATTATTAATGGGAGTATCAGCCAAATATTCATTTACATTATTCATAAGACCACTCACCATACTAATCCCGATGCAAATCATAAGTAGTCCACCGATTTTGGTAGTATATTGTACAGCTTTTTGATGTTGTTTAAAAACATTTAGCAACTTTGAAGTAAAAATTCCAACAGCTAAAAACGGAAGTGTAAACCCTAGTGTATAAATTGCAATTAACAAAAAACCTGTACTTGTAGATTGGGAAGATGTGGCCATAATTAAAACTGTAGATAGTGCAGGGCATACACATGGAGTCCACGCAAAGCTAAAAATAAACCCTAATCCAAAAGCTGACAAAGGATTAATTGTTAAAGTATCAACTTTGAGAGGAAGTCTAACTTGTGTTCCATTGCTTTTAATAACTCCTAATTGAATTAGACCAAACAATATAATAATTATACCTCCAATACGCATAATTATTTGTTGATTAGCGTTAGTAAACTGTTGCAAAGCACTAAGTCCAAGACCCAAACTAAAAAACGCCGTACTTATTCCAAGTACAAATAAAAAGGTATTGAGCATTATTTTTTTTTGATTATATTGAGTTTCATCATGAGTAATATTACCTGATAAATACCCCATATATAAAGGAACAAGGGGTAATACACATGGTGAGAAGAAACTTAGTAATCCTTGAATAAATACGGTTATAGCTGAAATATTGACTTCCAAATTAAATCCCATAAACAAATTTCCTTTCTAATAAACAAATTAAAGACCCTATAATATTATAGAGTCTAATAATAATATTTATGCAATTTTGATAAAGGTAGGAATACGTTTTGTAAATGTAGTAATCTCTGTAAAACCTGCTTCTTTTACAACTTCCATACCTTGTTTTAGACTAATTCCAACCGTATCTCTATGGTGGCTATCACAACCTATAGTCAAAATTTTACCCCCACATTCTTTATAAAAAGTAACTAATTCTAAATCTGGCATTGGACGTTGTAACGATTGAAAATATCCAGAACAATTTATTTCAATACCTCTGTCACGTTTAATCAGCTCTTTGTATAAATATTCTATTTTTTCTTTGAAAGGAGCAAACGATGGATAATGTTTAGTTTGAGAATAGCAGTAGCGTACTGGGTAAGTAATATGCCCCATAGCATCAAAATCTCCTTTTTGTGCGAGTGTAATAAGTGCGTCTAAATATTCATCGTATAATGGTTCAATTTTTGTTTGAGTATAATCACATTTTCCCATGTCAAAAGTATCATTTAAGTTATGTACTGACCCAATTACAAAATCAAATGGATAAGTTTTTAGAAGTTTTTGCTCATTTGTTAGGTTAAAATGCGACTGTCCAATTTCTACTCCAAACTTAATTTGAAGCTTATCTTTATACACTTCACGGGCTGCCAAAATATCACGATAAAGACCTTCCAAATCAACAACATCTTCTCTGGTTTGGTCTTCGTAAGTATCATAATGGTCAGTAATTGCAATCTCTTTAACATTACGAGAAATAGCAGCCTCACAAATTGTTGATACTTCTTCACAGCCATCGCATGAATATTTTGAATGCATATGATAATCTACATAATACATAAAAATTCCCTCCTGTTTTTGTGAAATATTATTTAAATTTTTGTATAAATCCCTTCACATTTTACTACAAAAGTAATTTGTTTACAAGGTCTAAGTTTTAAATAATTAGATTTTTAGTGTTATATTAATAAACATGAGACAAAAAAGTAAGATTATCATGATTTTTGAAATTAGGACTGATGAGAAATGAAAATTGAAAAGTAAAAGTAAAAAGTGAGTAAGATTTTTTGAATGAGACAAAAAAGGAAGATTATCATGATTTTTGAAATTAGGATTGGTGAGAAATGAAAATTGAAAAGTAAAAGTTAAAAGTGAGTAAGATTTTTTGAATGAGACAAAAAAGGAAGATTATCATGATTTTTGAAATTAGGATTGGTGAGAAACGAAAATTGAAAAGTAAAAGTTAAAAGTGATTAGAATTTTTTGAAGGAGACAAAAAAGGAAGATTATCATGATTTTTGGAATTAGGATTGATGAGAAATGAAAAGTGGGAATGATTATAATTTTTTGCTGTGATATTTTAAATTTTCCCATAAAAAAAGAACTATATTTTTATAGTTCTTGGCTTGTTAATTGATTAGAGGGGTTAGTGTTTTGCTCCTAAAAATAGGGTCCCATCTACAACATGGGTGTGTACAAATTCCTCAAAATATTCAAGTGGAGCATATAATGTGTGGTTAATTAGTTGAGGAGAAACATTCAAACAAGTATCGCTAGAAATAATTTCATTAGTCCCAACTTTTTTGTAGATTACTTCGGTTGTCCCTTCTTGTAGGGCAGAAAATAAAACTGTGTTTGATAGTAAAATTCTTGAATTTTCAACGTCCCAACTGCATTCATACCCCAACGCTTCCATAACTGGGCGTACTGGTAACATTATTGAGCCGTGAAATTGAGTAGGACTTAATTTGTCCAAATTTACAGGCATTGATATTGCTTCCCCATCTTGTATACAGTTAACTATAACATTTGAAACTAGTACATTGTGTAATGCTTGTTCAACTTTTTTTGGTTCAAAAATTTGGTTAGCATTTTCTAAAATTAATTGGCTTTGTTCGTGTAAAATTGGTTCTGACCAAAATTGTTCAGGGAAATCATCTAAATTTATTAATCCAATTTGACTGGCATAATTCATGGCTTCATTTGCATAATGAAGGTTTTCTTGCTGAGGTGTAATGTAAAATTCTTCATTAATATTTAAAATTGTAATTACAAATTCTGAAATGTTAATATTGTGACTAAGTTCATTTGCATGAGTTGGGGCAACAATTGTACTGGCAAATACTCCCAACAACAATAAAAATTTTTTACTCATAAAACCATCTCCTTCTTTTTTATATATGTAAAATGTACTAAAAAACCTCTATCTATCTTAAATATATATTACCATAAATTACATGATTTGTTAAGATGAAAATTTAAATTAACGTCAAAAAAGCGTTCAATCACTTGAACGCTAATGTATATTTATTTGGATAAAAGTAATGCAACTTCTCTGATAACTTTACAAGCTACAGCGTTTGAAACTCCACTTGGGTCATAGTGTGGTGAAAGTTCTACAACATCAGCACCTACAAAATTTAACTCTTTTATCATAATTAGAGCATCTAAAAATTCTTTCATCATCATTCCACCAGGCTCTGGAGTTCCTGTTCCACTAAAAATTGAAGGGTCTAAAACATCTAAATCAATTGTGAGATATACAGGTTTTCCTTGTAATTTTGGTAAAATACTTTCTAATGTTGAGGCATCAAATAAATTTAGATGAGTGTGAGATTTTGCCCACTCAAATTCTTCTTTAGTCCCAGAACGTATTCCAAATTGGAATATTTTATCATCACCTAAAATATCCCAACCACGGCGAATTACTGTAGCGTGAGATAATTTTTCTCCCATGTAATGCTCACGCAAATCAGTATGCGCATCAAAATGTATAATATGCAGGTCAGGATATTTTTTTACAAGCGCCTTAAAAGCAGGCAAACTTACAAGGTGTTCTCCCCCTATCATTAGTGGTTTTTTATTAGCATCTACAATTGTAGAAATATTTTCTTCAATAGCATCTAAAACTTTTGGTGTGTTTCCAAAAGGAAATTCGATGTCTCCAATATCAGCAATTTGGTAATCTTCTAAATCTAAATCTAAATATGGCGAATAAGTTTCTAGGCCATAAGAATCTATACGAATTTGGTTTGGAGCAAAGCGTGTTCCTGGTCTGTATGAAGTTGTTCCATCAAACGGGGCCCCTACAATTACAATTTGTGCATCATCAAAACTTGACTCACACCCTATAAAACTATGAGATTGATACGTATTTAACATTTTAATATTCCTCCTTTGTTTTCTATCATATTATACTAGAGCTTGCTACTTAATACAACTATGATTTATTCACTTTTTTTGTAGATTACAAATATTAAATTAATGATGACAAGAGGTATCACATAATATGCAATGTATAACAATTCAATGTAAAGTGGCGAAATAAATTCAGGATAATTTAGATGTATATTTATTCTTGTTGATAGATGAATTAGCATCGCCAAAGTTAATATTATGTTTATTATAAGCTTAATTGTTTTTGCCAAAATGTTCCCCTCCTTAATAATAGGCATACTAAATTGCATCGGATATTTTTAAAAAATCTTGAGAAATTAGCATAAATTTTTATATAGATTTATTTAGAAATTTTCTCTATAAAAAATATAAAATTTAGATAAAATTTATGTTATTTTAGCTAAGAGTATAGTATAATATAGGTAAGATATTTCTAGTAAACACTTATAATTTAACTTAATATATAGTGGAATTTGCATATTTTATAAAATATAAAAATTATAATCAGTTTTACAATAGAAACTCGTACAAATTTAAAAAACTGTAGACGATATTTGGGTCGTTTACAGTTTTTTTGTGTACCAAATTACAAATAAGATTTTCAATTGATAAAGCTACTTTAGATAATAGTTTTCAATAAATCG
>MDSP01000303.1_pt1 | contig 10504 bp, 7 predicted proteins | sample 1005811 | NCBI WGS metagenome assembly MDSP01 (sample SAMN05526596, study PRJNA338239) | gut metagenome | isolation source: stomach gut content | host: Naso elegans | place: Saudi Arabia: Red Sea | collected 2011-04
ATGAAGATTTTTTAGCGATAGAGCTTGAGGCAAAAATGGTTGCACAAAAAATCAAACTAATTGTTGACGGCAAAGCAAATCCAAAAATGGTATATGATAAAGAAAATGATGATTATAGAGAAGTTCAAGCTAAAGATATAGTTATTTTGCTTAGAGCAAAAAGCAATGCTAATTTGTTTGCTGAAGCGTTATCAAATGTTGGGCTTGATTCTCATTTGGAGGGAGGGGATTCGTTTTTTGATGCAGCAGAAGTTGAACTGATGTTTAACTATATAAAAATTATAGATAACCCTCTGCAAGATATACCTCTATTGTCTGTGTTGCGGTCGCCAATCGTCAATTTGACATATGAAGATTTGGCTAAAATTAGACATATCAAAAGCAACTGTCCTTTTTATGAGGCGTTTGTTTGCTATGTTGAGCAACACCAAGATGAGAAACTATTGAATTTTAAACATGAGCTTGAATATTTTAGGGAACTAAGCAAAACTACAACAGTTGAAGAATTAATAAGCAGAATTTATAAACAAACAGGATATTATCGTTATGTTGGAATGCTTGATGGTGGTGAAACAAAACAAGCTAATCTTAGATTGCTAAAAAAAGAGGCTCTTAGATATGAAGAAAATAGTAAATCAGGGCTATTTAATTTCGTAACTTACTTGCAAAAAGTGTATGAATCTGAAGAACAAATTAATCAAGCTAAAGTTGTTGCTAACAAAGAAAATGTTATAAAAAAAATGACTATACACAAAAGTAAGGGGCTTGAATTTCCAGTTGTTTTTTTGAGTCATGCAAACAAGCAGTTTAATCAAAAAGATACGACGAAAACAACTTTAGTTCATAGCAGGCTAGGCTTTGGGTCAAAGTATAGAGATACAGAAACGTATATCGAGTACGAAACTATACCGTATATGGCGATAAAACGAGCGATAAAAAACGAAAATATTTCGGAGGAAATGCGAGTTTTATACGTTGCGTTAACACGTGCAAGAGAAAAACTTTATATAACAGGGCAAGTTAAAAACAACGAAAATTTTAAAGCTATAGTTGATTTGTATAATAATGAAATGAATATTGATGCTGGGTTGGTGAGAAAATCAAATAATTATTTGGATTGGTTAGTCCTATCAGGTATAAAAAATATAACGTATATGACAAAAGCAGACTTAAATAAGGCTGACAAAGCTCAGCCACAAATTAATAACAAAGTTGATGACTTACTTGGTATAAATATAACGACACAATATGGCGACCATAAAAAAGAAATATATGACAAACTAAACTATATGTATGTGCACCAATGTGCAGTTGGGTTGCCACAAAAAGTGTCGGTTACTAAACTTAAAAATGAGTTGATGCCAGAAAAAGAAATTATTCCATACGTTCCTAAATTTGCGTTAGATGACACGCCACAAGGGGCAGTTAGGGGAACGATTATTCATGGTGTATTTGAACATTTGGATTATATAAATATTACAACAGCAGGCGATATTAAATCTGAGATACAAAGGTTAATAGCTAACGAGCAAATTGTAGATAAATCTATAGAAGTAATTGACATTTCTAAAATGGTATCATTTGCAAATTCGGACGTTATAAACAGAATGCGACAAGCACAGCAAAAGTTTAAAGAGCAACCTTTTGTTTATACTCTGGACTCTAAAAGAGTTGATGCAAACTGTACAGGCGAAAAAGTATTGATCCAAGGTATAGTTGATGCATGTTTTATTGAAAACAATGAAATAGTTTTGATTGATTACAAAAGTGATTATGTAGATATTAGCAACAAACAACAAAGTATTAACAATATTGCAGAGCGTTATAAAGTACAAGTTGATTTGTATGGCGAGGCACTGGGAGATATTATGGGCAAAAGCGTTGCTCAAAAATGGATATATTTATATAGTATAGATGAATGGATAATGGTATAAAATTTTAGTAGGTTGCAATAGCTTTATTGCAATCTTTTTTTTGTGGATAAATAAGGTATATGTATGCTATAATATAGTAGCAAAATTTAATTTTAAGATGGAGGACAACATGATAAAAAAAATATTTCTTGGAATAGCGATACCCGTAGTAAGTATCGCAGCAGGTAGAGTATATTTGCAAGAACGACCGTCAACTACGTTTATAGACCCTATGACGTATTTTAGCGAATTTGTTAGCGGGCAACAAAATATGACTTATGAAGACACACGAATTAGTATGATTGAGCCAGTTATTATAAAAGATGATGTTATATACGTGTCAAATGAATTTGCCTCGCTATATATTGACGATGCTATATTTTATGATAGTGTGGAAGATATATTAACGATAACAAATGCGGCACAAGTAATAAGAATGAATATTGGAGATGCATATTATACGATAAATGGTGAGGAACATGTGCTTGACTTTGCTATATTTGAACGAAATGAAACTGCATACATTCCAGAGTCATACCTAGAAGCAAACTACCCTATAAGCTTTGAACTTGGTGAAGATGAACGCCTCGTTGTTGCAACTGATTTACAAACGTCGAAACAACTTGCAAAAGTGACAGGCAAAAATGTTGTTATTAGAACACACCCTGATAAAAAGCAGTCTATAGTAGATACATTGGCAACAGATAGCGTGATCGAAGTGTATGGTGAAGAAGTTGATGGATATTATCGTGTTAGAAATGAAAATGGAATGATTGGTTATGTTGATGTTGATGATGTGACGTTTACAGGCAAAACTGAAGTTCAAACTGCAAAAGTTTATGAACCTTATCCAGTTAGCAAGCCACTAAATGACAAAGTTAAACTTGTGTGGGATCAAATGGTGTCTGAGCCAGTGCATGACCTTAGTGCAACAAGATACAAAAATATTGGTTATGCAAATGTTATATCTCCAACATGGTTTGAGTTTGCAGATGACCAAGGAAATTTAACAAATAGGGGTAGTACAAGCTATGTTCAACAAGCACATGCTTTGGGGCTACAAGTTTGGCCACTTATAAGCCATAATTTTGTTGAGTGGCAATGGACTAGAGAAATTTTGACAAGTACAGAAAAACGACAAAATCTTATAGATAATCTTATTACATATGCTACGACATATGGGGTTGATGGCATAAATATTGATATTGAAAATGTTGCAGAAGATTTTTCAGATGAATGGGTACAGTTTATGAGGGAACTTTATCCGCAACTAGGGGCGCTAGGGCTAACAGTGTCTGTTGATATTTATATTCCGTCGGCGTGGTCTGCACATTATCAGCGTGACAAAATAGGTGAAGTTGTTGATTATTTTATAGTTATGGCGTATGACCAACATTGGTCTGGTTCTGATGAAGCAGGGCCAGTTGCGGCTATACCGTGGGTTGAAGAAGGCATACTGTTAAACTTGCAGGAAGTGCCAAGCGACAAACTTGTAATGGGTATACCATTTTATAATAGGGTTTGGGCAGAAACTGAGGACGGTTTAGAAACAGTTGCTGTTAGTATGTATGAGGCGAATTCAAGAATTAGTTCCGCAGGGGCACAAGTTGTATATGACCCAGAAACTAAGTTAAATTACGCTGAATTTAATGCATCTGACAAACTTTATAAAATTTGGCTTGAGGACGCTTGGGCAATCGAGTTGAGGCTTGAAATCATTGATAAATATGACCTTGCAGGGTATGCGGGTTGGAAGCTTGGTTTAGAAACTTCTGATGTGTGGGATAAATTATCTCAATTCGGTGAATAACAAATCCACTTTTTTAATACAATAAACAAGAGGGGAGTACTATTTTTTTGAAGAGGTGGAATTAAAAATGAATCTTAGGAAATCGACAGTACTTACAATGGTACTAGTTGGAATAATTGCCCTTAGTGGGTATTTTAAATTTGGAGCTGTGTCGGCAATGCCAGTGATGGCTGAGATTGGGCAAGAACCAGCAAAAAAATCAGATGCTGTATCAGCAACAGTAGTTATTGACCCTGGACATGGTGGGTATGACCCGGGAAAAGTTGGAGCAAGTGGGTACTATGAGAAAGATATTAACTTGGAGATTTCTCTAAAGCTTAAAAAATATCTTGAGGACAACAATAAAAAAGTTGTTATGACTAGAGAAACAGACGCAGATGTTGACGGTATTCCAGATAAGTTTATAAAAAACAACGATATGCGAGGACGAAAAGAAATTGTTAACGCTAGTGATGCAGATATCGTGGTGAGTATTCATCAAAATGCATTTACCCAAGCTAGTGTTAAGGGTGCACAAGTTTTTTATTATAATGAGCAAAGTCCAGGCAAGGCACTTGCACAGTCTGTCCAAAACAGTATAAAAGAGATTGCAGACCCAAACAATACAAGACAAATAAAAAGTTCTGACTATTATTTGTTACGTATGTCTGACTTGCCAAGCATTATTGTAGAATGCGGGTTTTTGACAAATCCAGAAGAAGAACAATTGTTACGCAGTGAGGAATATCAAGATAAAATGGCACAAGCTATTTATCTGGGTATTGAGGAGTTTTTGGTGAGCAAAAAATAAACATAAAAAAGAGATAGATAAACACGTCTATCTCTTTTTGTTGTATAACGACTCAAGCGTATTTGACAGTTCGCCAAGTTCATTATCAGAAAGCGGGGCGATTGATAGCCTAAAATAGTTGTTTGAGTTTGAACTGCTAAATAAATTTGATGGCGAAACGATAATATTTCGTTTAAGTAATGCTTGATAAATTTCTTGTTCTGATTTAATCCAAAAAAACAAACCGTTTTGAGATATATATGGAATAGATAGAACGTCTAAATCTTGTTCTACTTCTTTTAATATAGACAATATAGAACTATATTTTTGATAACTAGATTCAATAAGCGTTTGTCGTAAATCCCAAAAAAAGTCTGATTCAACATAATACCGAATTAGTCGTTCGGGTAGCATACATTGAATGTTGTCTATAATGCGTTTGTTTAGGGCATCTGGAAGAACAACAAAGCTATAATCTAGGTGTGGCAAATATAGTTTGCAGAAGTTGTATAAATATATAACTCTATCACTTGAATTGTAACAAGGCGAAATTTTTATATCTTCATATACAAAATCTGTAAAAGTGCCGTCCTCAATAATCATACAATCATACTTTTCACACAGTGCAATTATAGCTTTTTTGTTTGCATCGCTATAACATATACCTGTTGGATTTTGAATGTATGGCGTTATTATCACATATGACACGCTTTGCGACTTTAGTTGGGATTCTAGCACTCGTAAGTCTAGTCCATCTTTGGTGACTGGCGTTTCCAGTATTTTAAAGCCTAAGTAACTTAACGTTGATGTGTAACTTATATCTCGGTAAGCTTCAACGCAAATAGTTGACTTGGGGGATAATTTTATGAGTTCTAATAAAAAATTTGGGACATCTTGTATAAGTCGTGTGTGTGCAGGGTATGCATTTACTCCAACTGACTTCAAAAAATCAGCGATAGACTGACGCAAAAGTTGGCGCTCACGATTTAGCGGGTCAATAAATGCTGACCATTCTTCAGTGTCTAATATATCCATTAGTATATCTTTACACATATTTATGTCGAATAATTCTTTTGGAAAATAAATTTTGCTACATGGCATAGGTGAATTTTCTTTTTTTGGGGCACTAGCACGTTGAGGTGAAACATATGTACCACTACCTATATGTGCAATAACATAATTTTTGGACTCAAGTAACTTGTAGGCGTTAACAACCGTATCTCTATTTATTTTAAGTTTGCTCGATAATGTACGTATTGTTGGCAATTTAGTTTGGGTTGGTAGTACACCAGATTCTATTAGTCGTATAAGTTCGTTAGCCAACTGGATATAGAGGGGTGTTGGATCGGCTTTTGAAATTTTGATAGCACCGAACATGATTTTGTCCTCCTTTACAACCTTGTGTATATAATATATATTAATAAAGTATGAAAAATAGACCAAGAAGTATGAGGAGGATATATTTAAGATGATTAATTTTACTTTTATAGAAGATAAATATAATGAGAAGTTTCATGAGCAGGCTTGTATTGACTATACGATTTTTAACTATGGTATGGACTTTAAAAAGATACAGGTTAAAGATATTAGGTGGTTGCTAAACAATGAGCTAAGTAAAGAGCGTTGTAGGGAAAAGTATATAGTTTTGTTGTGTGGGTATTTGATGGCGATAGGGCATCAGCGAGATAGCGAAATGCTTACACGTGCTAAGTTGTATTTGGAGAGCAAAAATTCGGTTAGTGTTATAGATAGTGAAACTTGGGAGGATTGGATATACTTGTTAAGCACTTCAACTTTAAAGGGTAACCATGAAGTATCAGATTTTTTAAAATTGTTTAGTGGGTACAATCAAATTTTGCAAGGGTCAGATGGGGAAGGGCTTAAAAAGTATCAGGAAATAGTTGAAACTGTTGAAGTTGTTTATGGTGTAAGCTTTTTAAGAGATTTTTTGTTTACACATTGTGATGAACTTGTGACGGTAAAATTGCCAGACACGTTGTTGTATATAGGTAATAGCGTATTTTTTGGGTGCTGGAAACTTGAAAAAGTAAATATACCAAGTTCGGTTAAATGTATAGATAGTTGGGCGTTTAGACAGTGTTATAACTTGAAGTGGATTGACATTCCAGAGGGCGTAACTTTTATTGGCAATTCGGCTTTTTATGATTGTGAGAAGTTGGAGGAGATAACACTACCTGAGGGGCTTATTGCAATTGAAAAGCATACGTTTGGGATATGTGCAAGCTTGAGAAAGGTGCATCTGCCTAGTAGCTTGCTTGTGATTAAGGAGTGGGCGTTTATGCAGTGTTACAATTTGCGTGAGATTAATATGCCAGAGGGTGTTGTTTGCGTTGGGGAAAATGTGTTTTTTGATTGTAAGCGACTTAGATAAAAGTTTTAGTTGATTGCAATAACTATCATATGCTAAAATTATTTTATAGAGGTGATAGAAATGTTAAAATTTAAGATAGAAGGTTTGTTTGGGAGATTTAACTATGAATTAGAGTTTAAAAATGATGTGACTATACTAACTGGGCCTAATGGATATGGGAAAACTACCATTTTGCAGTGTATAGAGGCGTTAAGTAAAGCAAATTTATTATTTTTTAAAGAGTTGAATTTTAATAAAATAGAAGTGATATTTGAAAATAAAGAGTATAATATTTTATTAGTTAAAACACCAAAAGAGCTTATTGTTAATAAAGAAATACTAGCGTTAAACTCGATTAAAAATAATAGTCATAAACCAGCAACTATACATCGCGTTACTTTAGAGAATCTTAAACCAATTACTACATGTGAGATAGAAGAAGTATTTTCAAGACGTGATGAAGTATGTAAAGCAATAGGTATTGTATATTTTATTAGAGATCAAAGGATATGGAAGCGACAAAATAATAAAAGCAAACATATTGTTGAAACTATAAATGAATTGTCAGATAAATTGCAAACTAACATAAATCATTTAGCTAACCAATATTCAGCTTTATCCAATGAGCTAGATAGTACGTATCCATTTAGATTGTATGATGCTCATATTAGTATAAAAGAAGAATATTATCAGAAAGAAATGCATAACCTTAAAGCTAAGTTTGAAAAGTTGGTGGAATATAACCTAATAGATAGTCAAATATTTGCTAATTTCGACAATTTAAAGTTTAATGCAGAAAAATCAATAGCTATTAAACTTTATATTGATGATTTTACAAAGAAATATCAGGTATATGAGGATTTTATTATAAAACTAGATTTATTTACTTCAATTATTAATAGCAAACTCACATTCAAACAAATAAAAATTTCACGTATTAATGGAATACAAGTTATAACTGACACAGGTGAAGTATTGTCGTTAAATCAATTGTCATCTGGCGAACAACAACAAATAATTTTATTTTATGAGCTAATTTTTGATACTAACATCAATGAATTAATTTTAATTGATGAACCAGAAATATCTTTACACATTGTTTGGTTAAAAAGTTTTATGGAGGATTTATTGCAAATAATAAAATATAAAGGATTTAGAGTAATAGTTTCGACACATTCTCCACAAATTTTAAGCAATTATTGGGATAGGCAAATTGATTTGGGGGGATTGTATAATGACCAACTCAATTAGAGATAACTTAACTAAAGAAGATATTATTTCTGAATTAGTATTAGCACAACCTTTTACAGATAAAGTTTGTGTTTTAGTTGAAGGTGATGGAGATTGCAAACTATTAAAAAATTTTTTACGTCAAATGTTATTATTTTTAGTTCATATGCTGGAAAAAATGGTATTGAGGAAATAATGCATTATGATAAAATACAGTGGAAGAAAAATGTTATTGCAATAAGGGATAAAGATTACCAAGTTAAGCCTACCAGTAATAACATTTTTTATTATGACTGGTGTTGTTTAGAAATGATGCTTATATATAATGATGAAGTTTTTGAAAGTATCGTAGCTGAATATTATAATGGTTCACTTTCAGCAAATGTATTGAGGGAAACTATATTAGAGCAGTTACAATTTTTAAGTTTGATAAGAAAAGATAATGAACAAAACGACAAAAGGCTAAAATTGAGGGATTTACCTTTGCCTAAGGCATTCAATGAAAATACACAAAAATTAGATGAAAATATTATTATAGTAGAAATAAAAACTAGGAATCCACAATATGTACATAACGAAAATAGTGAGGTATTATCACTAGAAGAGTTATTAGATATTACCCAAGGGCATGACTTTACGAAATTATTAGCAACAATTTGCAATTCTGTACAAAAAAAGGAATTAAAAACACGCAAATAGAAGAGGCACTAAGATGTACATTTTCAAAGAGTCATTTTATGAATACTGCGTTGTATAAAAATTTAGAACAATATCAAATACACAATCAAATTAGCATAGTTTAATTAAGAAAGGTTATAGAGATGAAAGATTTTGTGAAATTTTGGACTGGTAAAGGTTATGAAAAAGGGCAAAGCCAGACGTTTTGGCTAAATTTGTTGCAAAAACTAGGGGTTGAAAATCCGTTTGAGTATATAACTTTTGAAGATAAAGTTGTTATTGACCATACAAGTTTTATTGACGGGTATATTGCCGAAACAAAAGTACTTATTGAGCAAAAAAGTTTAGATAAAGATTTGCGTAAAGGAATTAAGCAGTCGGACGGGTCTGTTTTGACACCGTTTCAGCAGGCGAAAAGGTATTCGGCAGAGTTGCCGTATTCAAGTCGCCCAAGGTGGATTGTAACTTCAAACTTCAAAGAGTTTTTGATATATGATATGGAAAATCCGACAGGAGAGCCGACTTCGTTGCTACTGGAAAACTTAGCGAAAGAGTCGTACAAGCTTAACTTTTTGACTGAGAAAGTTAATGAGGCGGTCAAGCGTGAGCAGGAAATTTCGATTAGGGCTGGGGAGTTTGTTGGAAAGTTGTATGATGCAACTATTAAGCAATATCAAGACCCAACTAACCCTAAATCGCTTGAGAGTTTGAATATGTTTTGTGTACGTATCGTATTTTGTTTGTATGCAGAAGATGCAGGGCTGTTTGAGAAGTCGGGAATTTTTCATGAGTATATGAAAACGTGTACGCCACAAGGGGCAAGGCGTGCATTGAAAGAATTGTTTGAAGTGTTAAACACACCTGCCAATGAGCGTGACCCGTATATGATTGAGGATAATCCGATGCTTGGGGAGTTTTCTTACGTTAATGGTGGGTTGTTTGAGGATATGCGAATTGAGATACCGTCGCTTACACAAGAAATTTTGGATATAATTTTGGCGAAAGCTGATGATGAATTTAATTGGAGCGATATTAGCCCGACTATTTTTGGGGCGTTGTTTGAAAGCACGCTTAACCCTGAAACTCGTAGGGCTGGGGGTATGCATTATACGAGTATCGAAAATATCCACAAGGTGATTGACCCGTTGTTTTTGAATGATTTGAAGGATGAGTTTGATGGGCTTGTTGCGATTAAGGCGGAAAAGACTAGGAAAGCTAAGCTTGAGGAGTTTCAAGTTAAACTTGGTGAATTGAAATTTTTTGACCCTGCTTGTGGTAGTGGTAACTTTTTGACGGAAACTTATTTGTCGCTTAGAAAGCTTGAAAATAAAGTGCTTGAAAATGTTTATGGCGGTCAAATGGTGATGGATATTAGGGGGATTGTTAAAGTTAGCATTGGGCAGTTTTATGGGATTGAAATTAATGATATGGCGACGACGGTTGCTAAAACTGCTTTGTGGATTGCTGAAAGCCAGATGTTGAAACAGACTGAGGAAATTATCCATATGAAGTTGGAGTTTTTTCCGCTTAAAGGGTATGCGAATATTGTTCAGGGGAATGCGCTTACGATAGATTGGGAAAGCGTGATTAGTAAGGAAGATTGTAGTTATATTATGGGTAATCCACCATTTTTGGGAGCGAGAATGCAGTCAAAAGAACAGAAGCAAGATTTATTAAGCTGTTTTGATAAAAAGGCTAAAAATATATCTAATCTTGACTATGTGACAGGTTGG
>MDSP01000304.1_pt1 | contig 10503 bp, 8 predicted proteins | sample 1005811 | NCBI WGS metagenome assembly MDSP01 (sample SAMN05526596, study PRJNA338239) | gut metagenome | isolation source: stomach gut content | host: Naso elegans | place: Saudi Arabia: Red Sea | collected 2011-04
CTTGTGTTAGCGGCGTGTTATCTTTTTTGTATTCAATTTGTTGCGGCATATTATATATTTCCATAATCGCCTCCCCTGCTTTCACCGCTATTTCACAACATATTTGTTCTATTTGTTTTATATCCATGTGAATTTCCTTCCTTAATATATGAGTTTTAGTTTTAAGATAAGGCTAGCCTAATAATTGCAACACTTGATACGGTTGCTTATTAGGCTAGTCCTGCTGCTCTATTTATTCTCTGTCCTATTGCTAGTTTGTTATAACCATGGGTTTTTGTAGTCTTCTTTTATATGTGGTCTCCATCGTGCTTTAAATTTTTCTATATCCGCTTCACTATAGAAGTGGTGCACATATGGTGCGTCAAAGCATGCATCAAAGTATTCTTGCGTGATAATTATTTCTTTTTTCGCGCGTTTATATGATTCTGCGTATGATTTTTCTTCTCCTATATTGCCATTAACTAGCTCTGTAAAAGACTGCCCCCCCCCCCTTGATGTTGCAAATTGTGATAGCTCTGGAATTATATCGTTTAGCTTTTCTAGCTGGTATACAAATATTTCTAGGCGGCCTTCTTTTATTATTGTGTACCCTTTTTCTTTGTCAAATGGATATGCTGTTATATCTAGTATATCTTCTGCAAAGTTTTCTAGAAATGTTGTTATATATGGTTTGTAGTGATTATTGTTTACTAATGTATTGTTAGCTACTGTTAAATCAAAGTATGCTTGGCTGTTAAATTTCGTTGTGTAGAACGAGTCTTTTAGTTGCTGAATTGCTTCTTCTGGGGCTTTGTCTGCATTGTTCATATAGGTAATAAATTGGCTTAACCATTTATTATTCCCAAAAAGGTTTAATCCTTGATATATGCCCGATAAATGCTGACTTAATGGCTCTCTAACTACTGTTATTACTTTTATAATAGGATCCGTTAATAAATCTATTTCAAACCTCTTAGTTGAGTGCCAAAGATTAGTATAGTTAACTTTATTTGCTGATAAAGTATAATTTAAAGCAAAATTCCCTGTTTTAGGTGGTAAACACAGTAATATTAAATTTGTAGGATTATTATATATGGCCTCCAACATATCTAGATTCCATTTACATTGTATTCTTTTTGCCCATAATTTTTGTTTAGATATATACCATGTTAATGTACTTGTATTTAACTCGTGTAATATATTTAACTTATATAATATATTTAAAGGCATCAATTGTAAACTTAACCAAGTATTTTGTGCAATAATATAGCCTGTAATCCCCATATTATCCAACTGTTTACTTACTTCATTGATATTAGATACAGTTGTATTAGCACTAATAACTAGTAACTCATTAGTAGTTATATATAAGTCCTCCAACTCCTTTGGGGATATTATAGATATTCCTTCTACTTTGGTACCCCATTTTGCTGAATTATTATCACAACATGCTAGTATATCTATATTAAATCGTCTAAATAATTTTATAATTTCTTTGCAAAAATCATTTGCTCCCCATAATACTATTTTTTTATTTTTATACAAATCCATTTGTTTAGTTAAGTCAGTGTCTTTATCAGTCATAGTTTACCTCATTTTAAATATTTTCAGGCTAATTTATAGCCATAGATTTTTGTAGTCTTCTTTTATATGTGGTCTCCATCGTGCTTTAAATTTTTCTATATCTGCTTCACTATAGAAGTGGTGCACATACGGTGCGTCGAAACAGGCATCGAAGTATTCTTGCGTGATGATTATTTCTTTTTTCGTTCGTTTATATGATTCTGCGTATGATTTTTCTTCCCCTATATTGCCATTAACTAGCTCTGTAAAAGACTGCCCCCCCCCTCTTGATGTTGCAAATTCTGATAGCTCTGGAATTATATCGTTTAACTTTTCTAGCTGGTATACAAATATTTCTAGGCGGCCTTCTTTTATTATTGTATACCCTTTTTCTTTATCAAATGGGTATGCTGTTATATCTAGTATATCTTCTGCGAAGTTTTCTAAAAATGTTGTTATATAGGGTTTGTAGTGATTATTGTTTGCTAATGTATCGTTAGCTACTGTTAAATCGAAGAATGCTTGGCTATTGAATTCTGTGGTGTAGAATGCGTCTTTTAGCTGCTTAATCGCTTCTTCCGGGGTTTTATCTGCGTTGTTTATATAGGCCATAAATTGGCCTAACCATTTATTCTTTTTATTGATACTTTCATATGAGCTAGATAAACACTGGCTTAAAGGGTCTCTAACTGCTGTGATTATTTTTATAATAGGATCCGTTAATAGATCTATTTCAAACCTCTTACTTAAATGCCAAAGATTAATATAATTAACTTTACTTGCTGATAGAGTATAATTTAAAGTATTATCCCCTGTCTTACCCGGTAAACACAGTACTATTAAATTTGTAGGATTATTATCTATGGCCTCCAATATATTTAGATTCCATTGACATTGTATTCTTTTTACCACTAATTTTTGTTTAGATACGTACCATGTTAATGTACTTGTATTTAACTCATGTAATATATTCAAAGGTACCAATTGTAAATTTAACCACGTATTTTGTGCAATAATATAGCCTGTAATCCCTATATTATCCAACTGTTTACTTATTTCATTAATACTAGATAATGATTCATTAGCAATAATAACCAATATATCATTATTGCCTATATATAAGTCCTCCAACTCCTTTGGGGATATTATAGATATTCCTTCTACTTTGTCACCCCATTTTGCTGGATTATTATCACAAAATGCTAGTATATCTATATTAAATTGTCTAAATAATGTTATAATTTCTATGCAAAAATCATTTGCTCCCCATAATACTATTTTTTTGTGCTTATAAAATTCCATTTGTTTAATTAAGTCAGCGTCTTTATCAATCATAGTTTACCTCATTTTAAATATTTCTCGGCTAATTTATAACCAGGGATTTTTGTAGTCTTCTTTTATATGTGGTCTCCATCGTGCTTTAAATTTTTCTATATCTGCTTCACTATAGAAGTGGTGCACATATGGTGCGTTAAAGCATGCATCGAAGTATTCTTGCGTAATGATTATTTCTTTCTTCGCTCGTTTATATGATTCTGCGTATGATTTTTCTTCCCCGATATTGCCATTAACTAGCTCTGTAAAAGACTGCCCCCCCCCCCTTGATGTTGCAAATTGTGATAACTCTGGAATTATATCGTTTAGCTTTTCTAGCTGGTATACAAATATTTCTAGGCGGCCTTCTTTTATTATTGTGTACCCTTTTTCTTTGTCAAATGGATATGCAGTTATATCTAGTATATGTTGATTAAATTCTTGAATTCTCATAGGTACATTCGCAAAAATTGTGTTATTAGTACCTCGCATATCATAATATACAAGTAGGTCAAATAGCTTCTGAATATATGATTCATCTACCAATAAGCTATCTTTAAGAGTTTTTATATTATCTACTATTTCCCCTGGATTATTTAAAACATATGTTAAATATAAAACCAAATACATATCTTCCAACTCTAGACATTGATATAATAAAGATAATCGTTGAATAATGGGTTCTCTAACTGCTGTTATTACTCTTAGTGGAAAATCTCTAAATAAGTCTATATCAAATATAGTACTTTCATGGATAATATTAATATAATTAATATTATGTTTCGTAAATGTATAATTTAAAGTATTATCTCCTGTTTTAGGAGGTAAACACAATACAATTAAATCCTTAGATTTCTTTATTATGGCTTTAAATAAGTTTCGTTTTTGGACTAATACTCTTTTTTCACTTACTACTTTTAATAACTTCTGATAAATATCCAATGTAGTTGTAGTTAGCCCATCTAGAATAATTTGAGGCCGAATAAGTGATGTTAATCCAATAGTTTTAGCAATAATATAATTACTAATTCCCATATTATCTAATTGAGTACTTATCGCATTAAAACTAGCTTCAACAGTACTAGTAATCATTACACCTAACTCTTTAATATCTGAATTTATTTTTACCAATTCTGTTGGGGATACAACTTTAATCCCTGAAATTTCATTTCCCCATTTTATATTATTATTGTCACAAAATGCTACCACTTCAATATTATATATCCTTCTGCATACTTTAAGAATATCTTCACCAAAACTAGTTGCACCCCATAACACTATTTTTTTATATTTATATAAATCCATTTGTTTAGTTAATTCAGTATCTTTATCAGTCATAGTTTACCTCATTTTAAATATTTCCAAGCTAATTTATAGCCATGGATTTTTGTAGTCTTCTTTTATATGTGGTCTCCATCATGCTTTAAATTTTTCTATATCCTCTTTGCTATAGAAGTGGTGCACATATGGTGCGTTAAAGCATGCATCGAAGTATTCTTGCGTGATGATTATTTCTTTTTTCGCGCGTTTATATGATTTCTCCTATGTTTCCGTTAAATAGCTCTGTAAATGATTGCCCCCTGATGTTGTGAATTCTGATAGAATAAACTACAAAATAAGCTAATTAAATGGTTTTACAATAACTATAGTCCCGCCCTCATCACATAATGGGACTTTTATAAGATAGTTAAACTTTAGCTCATAATCCTCTATTGCTTTTCTTACCCCAAAAAAGTCTACATTGTCATAATCATGAATTAAGATATATCCTCCCTCTACTAATCTAGGATAAAAATATGCTAGCCCCTCATAAATAGGTTCATATAAATCTACATCTATAGATACCAATGCAAATATTTCTTCTAGTCCTTGTAAACTATCAGGAAAAAATCCCTTTTTTATTATACAATTTTCTTTATATGGCATATTATCCATTACTAAATCCACACTAGTATAGGCATGCGGATCAAAAGCATCCACAAATTCATTTGATAAATATCCCTTATCTATATCTTCATTTCTTTGCTCTTCAACAAAACCTTCAAAAGTATCAAACAAATATAACTTTCTATCTGGAAATAACCTATTAATATAGCTAGCAAACTCACCTCTAAAAACACCTAGCTCAGCTACTTCCCCTTGAACATTATATTTCTCTATCTGTTTGACAAGTAATTCAACAGTCTGATATCTTACATAATCTAAACTTAAATTTTGACTATAATTATAGTTACGTATACCTTTAACTAGAAAATACTTAGAAGAAAAATTAGTTTGAGGCACTATTACCTCATTTAAAAAATATTTATTTAACTTTTTAATTTTTTCTAAAATGTTCTTCATTGATTCTCCATTATATAAAACAATAAACTCTGGAGGCACCTCTTGTTTAAGTAATTCATAATAATCGTCAATATCCTCACTACAAAATACAATTTTATAAAAGTTTAAGTTATGATTTTTTACATCTTTTATAAAATGAGTTGGTAATCCTAAAAAATAACTTTTGGATTTCTCTTTGGTAATAAATCCTAAGATTTTAGCTTGAGCTTTTATTAAGCTATATATTCTTATTCCTGATACGCCTGTACCACAAATATATAACTTATCTTCCAAAGTAGATGTCCCCTCCTTATTCATATAAAATAATGCAGGATCAAATATAATATAATTTTTATGGCCATTATCTAGTTTTTCTAATATCTCTGTATAATGTGGTGTTGGCAATATGAATAAAACATTATCTTTGTTATCGCATTGTTCATAGCTTAAAACTGGTTTACCTAATAATATTAATCCTTGTCTTTCAGTTCTATTATCAACAAATCCTGTTATACCCCCCCCTCCTATATTTAACATACCTTTTTCAATTTTCTTATATAATTTTTGTGCTGGTTGTCCTGAAGGGTATATGTAGTACCCTTCATAAGTTTGTGCTGTTAATATATCTATAAGTTTTTCAAGACCCACTACCTTATCGTGCATAAATACTCCTCTCTGCAAATAAATACATTATTAATTTATGACATTATGTCTTTTGCTACTATTTTCTCTAGATGCTGGACTTTTTCAAAAATTGTTATTCAGATATCACCATCTGTTATGATTCCACTAGTTTTTTGATACTTATCTTTAACCATTGCGAAGCCCCTGGATTTATTATTAATTTCCTGTATAAAATCACTTAACAGAGCATTAAATCCTATTATAGGCAAGAGTACCTGTCACTATATTACAGACGTTAATAATCTCTTCCCTAAAGCACCTCCAGACTACCCTGAGTAAACCAATCATTCTTCATAGTTTCTAATCTTTTTACTACAACTTATGCTACAATCTTATTACTAGGATGCATAACCACATAATTCATTTTCATGAATAATTTGTGGATACAATAGGAATTTATTTTTATTAAAAAATCCTTTTTATTTATTTGGTTATCTGGCATAATCCAAAATCCTTTACATTCCAAAAATTTCTAAATAACTCTGACCCTTCTTGAATATAATTAAACGTAATCTATTTAGTAAGTTTATAATTGCTATATTTATCTTCCCACTTTTTTATAGCTACAAATCCTTTTGTATCCAAATGAACATTCCTCTACTTATATATAATAGAACTATTACAGATATTATTGGAATACTCACCATCCACCTACTCTTATTATTTACTAAATTCTTACTATCTGATATTTTCTATTATCTTTATCTAATAAATTTTTAGCATTCGTTGCTGACGGACTTAATATAAATAAAATATTTGACTTATCTATACATTTACTATAAGGTATTACTACATAATTACAAAATACTTTGCCATGAAATTCGTCTCTATTATCAATAAAACCTAGTAACTTTTCAGTAGAAGCATATTCTGACCACACTTTATAAACAAACTCTCCCATACTCCCCGCAGAATAAATATAATATCCATCATACTTATCCTCTTTAATTAGCTCTAATAAATCATCTAATTCCATTACTCCATCATCTAAATTATCTTCTTTTATATTATCTACTTGGATATTAGTAAAAGGTGAGTCTTTAGCGTACTCCCACCACTTTATTCCTAAATAGCAATTTTTAGAATTCCAAGGTTTTATTTTATCGGCATAATGGATAATATAAGGTTCTTCTTGAATTTCAGTAAGAATTTTTCCATCTGTACTACTTACACATCCAATTTTAATTCGATTCGGATATCCTTTAATAAAATATCTAGTCATCCAATTATATTTTAGAGGTAAAATTTTAATTTTACTTGCACAAGCGATATTAATTATATCCTGGTCATGAGAATCATATATTCGGGAGCTTAACTCTTTAAATACCGTATCAATTTTATCCTCTCTAAGCTTATCCAAATTCATCAATAATACTCCTGCATTTATATAATTATCTATATTATTAAGACCCAATCTATCCGCATGTTTAGTGGCTAATATATGATATCCTAATGCTTTAACTCCTGCTACATAATAATTATTTATATCCAAATTAAAAAAGTCTGATAAATCTTTTTGCACTATTATATCACCATCTAAATAGATACATTTAGAATAATGTTTTAAAACTTCTGAGATAATTAGACGATAATATGAAGGAGTTGTTATATGGTGATCCCCTATATAAGAATCCTTAAATATGTCTCCCACAACTATAACCTTTATTTTCCCAGAACAGTATTTATTTTCTATCATATCTATCATAAGCATGTTGTTTGCAGATAAACTGGATGAAGTTAAAATAAATATTTCGTAAAAAGTATTAGGTTCAGCATTTTTTAATAACGAAATAATTGCCACGCTTGTAGGCCAAAGGTAATTCTGGTCAGTAGCAAATACTACAGGTATATTGTTAACTTCCATATTATAATGCACCTCTTTTAATTAGTTACTCTACTCTTTATAATTAAACAATCTCCCCATTTGCAAATCTGCTTCAGGTGGATACCATTTCCCAACACCGCTAAACGAAGTAAATGTCATTTCGCCAAATTTTATATCTCCATTATTTAATCTATATAAATCTACACGAACTTGTACAAAATCCTTAGCTAAATTTTCTGCAATACTTATCATATCTGCTAAATTATCAGGCTTTTTCATATCAAGATTACTTATCTGATTATTAATAACAAAAGGTTGCCAATTCCATTCACAATCAAAAAATGAGCGTTTCACTTCTGCAGTTCTATTAGTGACCACTAATATATATTTAACCTTACCATTAAAACACCAAAATTTATAATCATGTATGTTATCCTCATAATTTTCTATATAACCTTCTACAAGAATCCTAGACTTAATATCCTTATATTGCAATTCCAATCCTGCCTTATATGCAAAATTAGTGTTTAACCATTCTTCCATTTTACATCGTGCATCTTCTATATCAAACTTACTTTTATCTGTAACAATAATATTATAACCACACCCATGTGTAGCCTTTATAACAAACTTATTAGGTAACTGTTCAAAAGGTATCTCATCAAACTTATCCCATACACCTAATATATCAATTAAATACTGACTGCCTATCTTATCAGCAACCCACTCACGTACAGCATATTTGTCAGTCAACTTAGTTTTTAGTGGATCTTGATCATATAATTTACACCACTGAATCTTCTCATTAAAAGTTTGAGGATTTCTAAAATCCATAGTATATCCTGTTTGATACAAGTACCAATCACCTAATAGATCTTCTAGCTTTTTATATTGTTCTGATTTAGATAAATTATCTTTATTCTGAATTAATTTTTCCATACTATATGTGTAATTATAAATTAAGGCTATGCTATCAGTTTCGTGGTTGATCATTTCATATAAGGTTTCAGCTCCTTTAACAACTGTAATTATGAATAGAGTTTTTCCCGTTTTAATACAATCATCATAGCTATAAATCATCTTATTCATAAACAACGTTCCTTGCTTCTCTACTGAACCATCGCAGAATCCCAGAATATTATTTTCAAGACCTTGTTCAACTAATTTTTTATAAACATGTTCTCCTAACCTATATGCGCCCCAAATATATACATACCCCCCCCCAGCTACTTTTTATAAAATCTACAATTTGCTCTATATTCATTATATTATAATCCAAACACATACCTCCTTGTCAGTAGTTAGTTACTAAGATGATATAGAACTATTTTTAAATTTTTAACACTACAAATTGCCTTCCATCAGATTGTAACTTATCTTTATCTTCTAAACAGAATCTATTTAAAATAACCAAAATATCCGTTCTATTTAGACAATCCTCATACTTAATTAAAGGCTTAGATAAAAATTCTATCACTTGCAAATCAGAATACTCCTTAATAAACCCTAACACTTTATCTACATTATTATTTTTAACAAATATATCATATATTTTTTCTGCCGCCCTGCTAGTGCCATATATATAATATCCAGCGTACTCATTATCTCTTATTATAGCATCTAGTCTACTTACCTCTATAACATCATAGTCAATAACTAAATAATCAGCTATAGGATGTAATAAGACCCCTAAGTTACTTTTATAATCTTTAACTAGCTCTAAATCAATACAACGAGATGCCTTTAATAACAATGGCATTAAGTCAGTATTACCCTGCTGTAAAGAACTAAGTATATCCAATTTAAATTTTTCATTTATATCCCTTACACATAAAGAATGAAGATTTGCTAATTTTTCATTTTTAGAAACAATTAAATTATCAGTTATACCTTTAATAATATCATTCAATTGTCTAAAACTATATTCCATATGTTTATGACCTTGACGATGATAATAAACCTCGTCAGGTATAACATATATACTATCCTTAGCCTTTACCATTGCCTCTGCAAAGAATACAGGATCTTGGTTACGTAAATAATCTGGAAACCTTATGTTATTTAAGTTAAGAAAATCTTTAGCATATATATAAGCAAAATATCCATATGGATATTGGAAATCTCTATAAGATATTTTCCCCTCTATACCAAAATGATTGTAGGTTTCTAATTCTTTTTTAAATGGAAACTCTCTATTGATTCTTAGTTCGCCATTTTGAGTAATTAAACCCAATTGACCACCACATATATCTGCATTATATTCCACAGCTTTTTTATATAAACTTTCTAGAGTAGTACTGCTAGGATACTTATCATCACTATCCATAAAAGCAATAAATTCACCTTTAGCTACATCTATACCGTTATTTCTAGCTTTGCCAGAACCACTATTTTCTTGATACAACAATCTGATTCTGCTATCATTTTGTTTATAGTTTTCTAAAATTTCTTGTGAATTATCAGTAGAGCCATCATTAATACAAATAATTTCTATATCCGAACAAGTTTGATTTAACACTGTATCAAGACACTCACGTAAATATTTAGAGCCATTATAAATCGGAATTATAACTGATATCTTAGGCTTAGATTCCATACTTTATACTCCTTTTTATTAGTGTAATTAAATTTGGACAATTACATATTTCCTATTATATTCTGCCAACAGCATCTGAGCATTAGTAGCATGAGGGCTAAGCACAAATAAAATATTATCACCTAGCCTACACTGCTCATAAGGAATAACCAAATGACCAAATAACAGTTGCCCATGAAGCTCCGTTCTATTATCGACAAAACCAAGCATATTTGCACTT
>MDSP01000305.1_pt1 | contig 10496 bp, 11 predicted proteins | sample 1005811 | NCBI WGS metagenome assembly MDSP01 (sample SAMN05526596, study PRJNA338239) | gut metagenome | isolation source: stomach gut content | host: Naso elegans | place: Saudi Arabia: Red Sea | collected 2011-04
CTGTCACCAGGAGGGGGCGCTATGATTGTGGCTGAATTTCAGCATATGAATGGCTTCAGGGCGGGACTCTTATCACACATGTAAAGTTTCATGCAGATTGGACAATGTACAGTGGAGTTATAAGCATTTGATTTTTCTTGGCGAAATGCTCAAAATGGCGGTCCAGCCACGCCCAGACCGTGACAGTAATTAGAAAGATTTTGATAACTTTTAATCCCAAAGGGGTCAAGATCACACCCAGCGATTTTCATGAGGATACGATAAAATCCCTGGGAGGAGTTCGTTAAATTCCAATGCCTGAAATCGCCAAAAATGGCCATTTTTTGAAACTTCAAAGCGAGATAGCGGGCTTCCTGTCGATCTGACGAAGAAGTCCAAGCACGCAAATCGGATCGTCTTGGCATGCTCTACATGCGTCTCAAATTTCGTGTGAATCGGTCAAACCACTGATTTTACATGAATTTTTATCCACTTCTAGGGGGCGCTGTGGAGCCGTTGGGCCCCGCCCAGTTGTGAAAACAATAAAATATCAAATTTTTCACCAGGACTGATTTTTGTGCAAAGTTTGGTGAGGAGTGGAGAAGGCGTAATTTTGAAACACCATAGCGACGTCTCTATCGGCTGGGTCGACTTTGGTGATGTCCTTGCCGTCCAGCATAATACTGCCCGAAGATATGTCTTCCAGACCGGCTAGAATCCTAAGCAATGTAGATTTCCCGGAACCAGAAGGCCCCAGCAAAACGATAAATTTTCCCTTTTCAATGTTTAATGATACGTTTTTCAAGGCGTGGTATGCGCCGTAGTGTTTTTCTATATTGTTAAAAGATATAAATGACATTTTAGTTCCTTATTTTTCGGAGTTTGAAATTCCGCTGATATAGTATTTTTGCAGCGAGAAAATTAATATAACAGGAGGCAGCATAGCCAGACATGACAACGCCAGTATATGGTGCCATGGAGTGATTCCGCCGTCGGCATTATTGGACAGCAGATTTCTCAGCGCCACATTGATAATCAAAGTGTCAGGAGAATCTCCGCCTACCAGCAAAGGCCATAGATATTGATGCCAAGCGCCGATAAATGTGATGATAAAAAGCGAAATCATAGTATTTTTGGACATAGGAAAAAGTATATCTTTTAGGAATTTCCACGGGGTTGCTTTGTCCATTATGGCTGCCTCGACGTATTCTTTTGGGACTGTCATAAAAAACTGCCTCAACAGATACGTAGCCGTTGCGCTGGCTATCAGCGGTAATACGACGCCCGTCTGCGTGTTTATTAGTTGCAAATCTACTACTAATTTGAACGACGGCACTAAGCGTATTTCAACGGGCAGCATCAGCGTCACGAATATCAGCCAGAAAAAGAAGTTCTCGAACGGTATTCTGAAAAACACAATCGCATAAGCCGAAAATACAGATATTATGAGTTTGCCGAGTGTCACCAAAATCGCCAGCATAAACGAGTTCCAGAACAGCTGTACGGCGGTCACGGGGAGTCCTTGTATATTTTCTCTGGTTATTTCTATGTAGTTCGCCAGACTGCCTATCTTAAACATTCCTACGTTACCTCTGACTATATCAGACAGTTCTAGCGTAGACGCCGTAAACCCTATCCAGATAGGAATCAGCGAAAACACCACACCGAAGACTATCACTATGGTTTTTAGGATATTATATTTTTGTTTTCTAAACATTATTAACCTCTAATTGTAATGAATCTTGTCGCTGGTGAGTTTGTATTGAATCCATATCAAGAAGGACACGATGAATAAAATCAATACAGACTGAGCCGCAGACCTGCTGAAGTTTGACGACATAAATCCGTCGACGTATATCTGATAAGCCATCGTTGTGGTGACGCGTCCCGGCCCGCCTTTAGTAGTAATATCTATAACACTAAAGGTGCTGAAAAACGCGTATACTATATTCATAGTCATTAGATAAAGCATAGTCGGGGAGAGCTGCGGCAGGGTCACATGCCAAAATCTATTCCACGGGGACGGCGAGTCCATAATCGACGCCTCGATAACGCTTTTGGGCAGATTGTACAATGCAGAGCTGATAAATATAAAATTATAGCCTATGTTGTTCCAGACGGATACGAGTATCACCAATATCAAAGCTTGATTGCTGTTTAATGCGTGATTCCATTCAATGCCGAATGACTTGAGCATTTCGACGATTATGCCTGACGACGGATTAAACAAAAACAACCACAAAACACCCGCAACAGCCGGAGCTATGACTTGCGGTATGATAAAAACTGTCTGGAAAAAGCGTTTGCCGAAGTTGATATTGTGCAGGGACAGCGCCATCACCATCGCCGGAACTATAGACAACACCACCACAAACGCAGATATTACAAATGAATTGAATATAACTTCATAATAATTAGGGTCGGTAAGCAGCGAGGTGTATATCTGCGCGCCTACGAATTTTCTCGATAGTCCGAAAGTATCTTCCAAGAATATAGACATAATGATAGACTCAATAGCGGGATAGATAAAGAAAATGCCTATGATTAGCAGTTGAGGGAGCAGGAACGCCGCTGCCAGAAGTTTTTTATTTCGGAAATAAACGGGGTATTTCATAATTTTACCTTAATACAGAATAATGAAAGTATGGGGTTAAATACCCCATACTTTTAGTTAGCGTTTTCGAAGTCCTGAAGAAGTTTGTCGGCTTTTGCCGTGTATACTTCCATTGCTTGAGCCGGTGTTATTTCGCCTTGCAGCAGCGCTTCGAGAGTTTCTTCATAAGCGGTGCGTATTTGTACGAAATTACCCAATCTCCAGCCTTGAGAATGTTCTCCGCTAGGTCTGGTAAATTGCAGATAAGGAATTTCAGCTTCTGGATTTTCTTTGTAGTAGCCGTTTGCTGTGCCTACTTCATAAGCTCCGGCAGTTAGAGGGAGATAGCCTGTGACGTCGTGGTATTCAAACATCACTTGAGGGGAATAGACATATTTCATAAATTCTGCAATGCCTGAGTAGACATCATCGCTGAAACCGTCAAACACCCACAACGACGCTCCGCCCACCATGCTGTTGTTTAGATTGCTGGTGATAGACGAGAAGTAAGGGATAGGCGCGATACCGTAATCGAATCCTCCACTGACTTTGACGTTGTTTTGGCTGGCGCTAGAGCCGAACAATATAGCAGCCTCTTGCTGTACGAAAGGTTTTGAGCCTGAACCGTCTCTACCGTAGTATTTGTACAAGCCTTTATCAGACCAGTCTTTTATATATTCAAAAGTTTTCAGGTGGAGGTCGGATAGAGCCATACGAGCTGCGTTTGGATTTTCCAGACCGTTGTTTTGAGTGGCAAATTCTTTATTGTGGATAGAGCTGAGAGTCTCGATAAATACATAACTGCCCCAGTCCGACGCCAAAGGCACATAACCTGCGTCTTTTAGTTTTACCAGAACTGTCTCCAATTCTTCAAAAGTGGCAGGCATTTGATTAGGATTTAGTCCGGCTTTTCTGAAAGCGTCTTTGTTGTAGAGGGCTACAGGGGTGGAGCTGTTGAAAGGCAGAGACTGGAGCTTGCCGTTTTTGGAGTAGTAGGACTGGATACCCGGAATGAAACGAAAAGAATCGACTTCCACACCGCCGTACTGCGACAAAATATCGTCAGCGGGTTTGTAGATTTCTTCGGCGGACATCATCGTGCCTGTGCCGACTTCAAACACCTGCAGAATGTGCGGCGGCTGACCTGCCTTAGTGGCGGCGATACCCGCAGTCAGCGTTTCGGGATAAGAGCCTTTGAAGGACATCACGACTTCGTACTTGTCCTGAGACGCGTTGAAATTGCTGAGTATATCCTTGATGACCTGTGAATCCTGAGCTGTCCACATATTGATAATCAGCTTGTTGTCTTCCGTGTACATATCGGAAGCGGGTTTTTGGGCGCAAGACGCCAATAGACAAATTACAGATAATGCAATTCTTCTCATAATTTTCTCTCCTTGAGAATTATTGTTGATTGTTTTTACATTTTTCAAATACTTAAAAATTGTATGAATTATTATACGAAATTAATCGTTGATTGTCAATAGTTTTTTACAAAATTTATTTTTAATTAAAATGTAATGAATTTATAGAGAAAATATGAAGAATTAAATAAGATAAATTAAATCGCGTGCGTTATTAGATACAGCTTTTTTGGTCAGGTATTAAAATAATTTAAATAAATCTCAACGTCCACAATATCAAATTTTGATACACGTCTCCGAGATACTCCCTTTTAATGCCCCACAGCCAATCACCACCCTCCGTCTGTGTGATTCCATACATTCAACTCAACCAATCACCGTAAAGCTGTTAAAAACCCGCTTTCTTTGTGTCAATCTTATCGATAATCGATAATTTTTTGCAGTGAATTTTGTTTCAATTATTTTACGCTGACTTTTCGACAAGAGAAAGTTTTCAGTGTCTATTTTCTCAAGGGGGTGCAAGCTACCTCGCCCCTAGCGAAGCACTCCTGTTTTTCTAAGGAATACAGATTTTCAAATCATAGATTTGAAAACTGCATAAGAAAAGCCTAGTCGCTAACACTCCTGTTTTTCTAAAACTCTCGAATACAGATACTTTCCACCCCTAGCTTACTCCGTAAGCGGGGTAAGACAATAGTGTCGACAGCAAGCTGTCTCGCTATTCTCTAAAAAACACCCCTCTCGGCATTACGCTAAGAGGGGAGGGTTTAGATAATATAGCACTATTACCTAGTAGGAGTGTTGATATTATAATCCGAATGCAAAACCTACGCTGACGGTGAGGTTGTAAGCGAGGTAGAGCTGTTGGTCGTCGCGTGTACCGAAGTATGAACCGCTTTCGTATTTGAACTCATCATTAGAATCGAATGTATATTTAAACTCAGAGCCGAATTGGAAGTCCAGTCTGTGTCTGAATCCGAGCATCAGCCCGTTGTCAAATACAAACTGCGTACCCAATGGCAGGTTGACGGAGAAGAGCAGGGAGTTGCCGTAGTCGTAGCTGTTTTTTTCGGTTTTACCATCATAAGTACAGGACATGTTAAATTTATTGTTAATCCAGCCTATATTTACACCTAGAGCGTCCACCAATAGCGTACCAGGTCCGACTTTAGCGCCGACTATATAGGTAGCTCCTGCATAGAGGTGCATTGTTTCGAATGTTGTCGAGTAGTCATCGCTGGATTCTACGGTTTCCCCCATTGTTTATAAGGCGAACCGAAGTTTTGCCCGAAGCCTAGTCTGACGTCGACACCGTGTACCATTGTACCTTGCTTGAGCCAGAGGTAGCCGAGTTCTACGCTGTATCCGCCGCCGAGATATTCCGAATCCCAAGCGTAGTCTTTTTCCGCTTCTTCACCACCCCAGTCCGACGTGTCATTGGCAACCGTAAAAGCCGCGTTGAAAGCTCCGCCGATATTGGCTGTGATGTTATGTTCGCCCACAGCGGCGAATGATAATACCGGCATTAATAGCGCCAGCAGAATGATTGATTTCTTCATAGAAATCCTCCCTATTATTTTTACTCTCTATGGAGTTATTAACTTTTTGTTTTTAAATTTTTTGTGGTTGTTGCCAGTCGGGGCGGAGCTGTGTTTCATCTGTGCGAAATTTTAGAAAAATATAGTCGCGCTTCACTACTCCTTATTTTTCTAAACGTCGGTTAGCCCTGCAGATTCCCGCATCTGCAAGGATTAATCAAAATGCCTCTCGAGACATTCAACCGACACGATTATTATATTTGCCAAACAGTATAATATTTTTAACATTGCATACTTCCATTTGTGATTGTGATATTTATTATATGTTTTTAGATATTTTGTTACTGCACCCAGCCAAGCACAAAGTGCGTAGCAACCTCTGACATAAAATCAGGGCATATATTTATCTTTGGACACATTTGAAATCACAGCTAAACAAAATAAAATTTAAACACAGAAAAACCCTGCTGGAGAGCCTACTAATAAAGCTCCCTAACAGGGTTTTGATTTTGTAATTAGAATATACGAAGTTAGCCGTTCTGTTCTGTTCTGTTCTGTTCTGTTCTGTTCTGTTCTGTTCTTAACATTTTAAGTACCTTTTTCAAAAAATCAATATTTCAACGCGTCGTAAATATAATAACAATAAGTAGTTGCAAAATAATTTCGCATAAAAAGCGTAAATCCATTGTTTTTATTTATCGTTAGTTAATTATAACGCGGATTTTTACTTTTGTCAAGAATTTTACTTGAAATGTTTATTTTTTTTCAGCTTGAGAGTGCCGTAGATATGCTGTATAAACTTCAGCGGGTGGCAGAACAGCATATACGGGCCGCTGAATTTCATCACGGTTTTCATCTGTTCTTTTTGCAGTTTGCCGTAGCATTGAGTGGGGCAGTGCGCGCAAAACCCCTTGCTATCGCCGTATGGACAGCGGTCGAGCCTCATATGCGAGTATTTTTCCAAGTCCAAACACTCGCTGCAAGACATATTGCATTTATGTTTTTTCTGACAATAAATATTTATCATCGAAGAAACCACTTTTTTTTCTTGCTCTATCATTTTATGATATTCTACCTGTGTCAATTTTATAAATAGTGTCGCAGATACCCAGCGTGGACTGCCTATGCGACACCAAAATTATAGTTTTATCGGCGCAATGCGCCTTCAGCGAGTTCAAAATAATCCCCTCATTGATACTGTCGAGATTGCTGGTAGGCTCATCCAGCAGAATCACATCGCCCTGATGCAGAAACGCCCTCGCGATACCGATTCTCTGTTGTTCGCCGCCTGACAGCATATCGCCCAGCTCTCCAACCTTGCTCTGATATTGGTTCGGCAGAGACATGATAAAATCGTGAATACTCGCCTGCTTGCAAGCGGTGATGATTTCGTCTTCGGTGGCGTCGCGTTTGGCGATACGGATATTTTCTGCTATAGTCGTGTTAAACAAAAAAGTATCCTGCGTCACATAAGAAATATGCTCTCTAAGCGAACTTGTGTTGATATTTTTGAGATTGTCGACGCCGTATAGGATTTCTCCGCCGGCAGGGTCGTAAAACCTCATCAACAACTTCAACAGCGTGGATTTCCCGCTGCCGCTCTTGCCGATAATCCCCGTGATTTTGTTTTTTGGTATATTCAAAGAAATATCGTCCAGTATCATCTCTCCGCCGTATGAAAAGCTGAGATTTTTTATTGAAATATTGGTATCGTGTATGTTGCTGCCGTCAACGACGTCGTTTAAGATAGGTTTCTCCTCCAGCAAATCCAAAACCCTCTCACCGCTGGCGAATGTCTGCAGGAGATTGTTTGACAGGTTGCTGAGCGCCACAGTAGGGCCGAACGAACTCATCAGACATATAAGAGTCAGCAAAAATTGAAAGAACGTCAATTCCCCCGCACGGGTTAAGTATATACCTACAAACAACATAACCATCGACATAAATAATATAACGGTTTCCGTTACAGCTTTCGTGAAGCCGTGATGCTCTTTGATTTTTTCTACTTTTTCGTTAGTTGCTTGGCTCTTTTGGTTTAACAGTTCTTGGCGAGCTTCTTCCTGATGAAAAAGGATAATCTCTCTCATTCCGTATAGATTCTCCAAAAACACGCTGTTCAGCCCGCCTACGGATTCCCTGTACTCTCTGCCATGCTCCCTTGAATAAATCGTGGTAAAGTAGGGTACAGCCAGCCCCACCAATAAATACGAGACCACAGCTATCAACGACAACAACGGCGACATCGTGTAGATTATAAACGCCATAAACGCGCTTGTCAAAATTGCGATGATGATAGGGGCTATGGTGTGCGCGTAGAATACTTCCAGCTGTTCGGTATCGGCTGTGATAATCGAAATCAATTTCCCCGAGCTTTTGTCGTCGAGCTTGGCAGGTGCGAGCCTGCGCAGGGCTTTGTAGATTTTATCGCGAATTAACGCCAGAGTCTTAAAAGCTATATAATGCCCGCTGTACTGTTCAAAATATCTAAGCATACCCCTCGCAATCGCAAAGGCTATCAACAGCACCACAGTTAAGTTCAAAGCGTTCTGCATACCGCCCAGAATGGCGGAGATTCCCACCGCTCCCAGCACAGTAATAAATATCGCCGCCAAAAATCCCAGCACGCCCATACTGATAGTAATCAGCATAACGCCCATTAGAGGCATCACCATCCTCAACAAATTCCCCATTATATTAAAGGCAGTTCTTTTTGAAGTTTTAACCGTCATACTACAGTCCTTTTGTGAGTTGTTCTTGATATGTGTACAACTTCTGATATAGATTTTTACTACGCATCAGCTCGCTGTGCGTTCCGCTTTCGACAATCTTACCATTCTCCATAACGAAAATCTTATCGCAGTTTGCCACGTTAGCCAATCTGTGCGAAATCAAGATTATGGTTTTTGTCTTTTTGAGTTCTTGTATCGTGTTTAAGATAATGGTTTCGCTCTCAATATCTATATTGGAGCTTGCCTCATCGAAGATATACAAATCAGCATTATACAATATAGAACGAGCCAGCGCCAGTCTTTGGCATTGCCCGCCTGATAAGTTCGCGCCACCTTCTATCAGCTCAAAATCCAAGCCTCCGTTAGCTTTGAAAAACTCATCCATAGCTACACGCTTGAGAGCTGCGTAACATTCTTCGTCGCCGGCTGCAGCGTTGCCCATTAGGAGATTGCTCCTGACAGTCCCGCTGAAAATATAATTCTTGTGTTAGAAAGGATGTTTTGTTTCACTTTACGAGAGCAAACAAATGCAGTGACACTTTCATTGTCAAAGTATTTTGTCTGACAGTGGGAGATGTAATTAGGAGCTAAATCTTCCCTGTGGTGGACCTGCTGTTGGTTTCTTCCACTGGATGCAGACAAGTGCACTGAAAATAAACAACAATATGAATGTGTTTTGACGTTGTGTAATTTATATCTCTGATCATACTAATTAATGGATTAGATTGCTATGTGTAAAGTGAAAGAGAAGTATTATTTATATTCTTAGCTCCCGTCAGCATTTTAACGTCTTTCTGCTTGTTGTTGTGATTTTACTGTCACTTCACTGAGCAGTGCCGCTGCTCTAAGCTGTGTTGTCTCCATAGTTGCCAAATACATTTAAAATACTTTAAAATGAGACGGTCTTTAAAAGTGCTCTGACACATATTGGTATAGAGAATAAATAACATGGGTGAGAGCACGCACCCTTGTGGTGAGCCAGTGGAGGAGCACACCATGTCATATAAAAACCCATTAACTCTGACCCTTTGTGTCCTGTGTGTTAAAAAGTTTCAAATCCAGCCCACAAGATTTTTACTCAATTTAGAATTTTCTAAAAGCTTTTGTGTTAAAATATGCGGTTGGATTGTGTTAAAAGCAGAGGAAAAATCAATGAACAAAAGCCGGGCGTGACACCCGCTTCCTTCAAGGTGTTTAAAAAGCAGATTAAGCAGAGTGAGTGAGGCATCCTCCACTCCTCTTTTGGGCCTATAGGCAAACTGCAGTTGATCCATTCCACTCTCTGTGTCTTTCAAAATTTCCAAACGTACCAGTTTTTCAAAGATCTTCATAACGATTGAGGTCAACGCCACCGGTCTAAAGTCATTTAATGTTGTGGGGCGACTGGATTTAGGGACCGGGACAACCACAGCGTCCTTCCAAATCCTGGGGACATGCTGCGCTTCTAAGGATCTGTTAAAAATGTTATGGAAAACTGGACTCAATTCTTTTGCACAGGTTTTAAGTAACTGACCACAGATGTTATCTGGTCCATGACTTTTGTTTACCTTTGTGCAATAAAAGGCTTTTTCAACATCCTCATGTTTTATAGAGAAATGCTGATTGTCACACAGTTCAAGCTTGAGTTCTTGTATTTCCTTGCTAAAATCAAACATATCAAAACAATTATAAAAGCAATTAAGAGCATTAGCAAAATCAGTCTCTGAGCTGAAGCCGTTTAAAGTGACACTAGTGCTCTCTCTTGTGCTCTGGAGGACAGTGATGGTTTTCATACTGGCCCAGGCAGACCCAAGGCTGTTAGAAGCCATTTTGTGTTTTGCCTTTAAATCTCTACTTTAAGTTCTTTGTTAGCTGCGTGTAGATCTGACGCACTTCCTTGTTGAAATGCCAATTGCTTTTTCATTATAAAGGACTTAACAGATTTGTTTACCCATGGCTTATTGTTGGGATATATTTTGACCCTTTTTTTGGGTATAAGCATGTCTCTACAAAAAGCTGAATATGAACATACAATATCAGTTAGTTCATCCAAGTCCTCACATGATTCCTCAAACATTTCCCAGTCTGTACAGTCAAAGCATCCCTGCAACGAGAGCACGGCATCATTTGTCCAGACCACGTAAGTGGAGCTGAGAGGTAAAAATCTTGGCTGATTGCTCATGCAGCAGTGAAGGGTATGTGTTTATGATAATGGATGATGGAACTGTTGTAGCGCATCCTTTTGAAGAATATATGCCAAAATTAAATTCAAATATGAATCTAGTAGAAATAAATGATTCTTATTCGGCAATGT
>MDSP01000306.1_pt1 | contig 10488 bp, 6 predicted proteins | sample 1005811 | NCBI WGS metagenome assembly MDSP01 (sample SAMN05526596, study PRJNA338239) | gut metagenome | isolation source: stomach gut content | host: Naso elegans | place: Saudi Arabia: Red Sea | collected 2011-04
ACATGTTATGTACTTTAACTGTTTTGTTATCATCTATTAATAGATTTACTACAATAACTACAAATAGCATGCATAATTTTTGCTCCGTGTTCCTCCAAAGAATCACTACGTTTTCATGGTGGAGTGGTTAGTGTGTCTTTATGATCCTGTCTGACTATTTTCTCCACTACGGAATGTAGAAAGAAGTACTGAGAGGATGGCCTTTTTGTGTGAACACAGGATATACTAAAAATTCGACTGCATACGAAATTGCGTAATGCTGTTTACCTTTGATTGTTCCCCCTAGAGATGGGTGAGGCTACATGCACATACTTGAGTAAAAATCAGCTTTTTACAGATGACATTAGTCTGTTAGCTTTAGTGATCCTTAGCCTCCAACATGCACTGGGATGGTTTGCAGCCAAATGTGAAGCAGCCAAATTCCAAGTAACTGTTCTTTGCTGGAAACCGGTGGAATGCCCACTGCAGACTGTGGGTGTGCTGCTACCCAAAGCAAAGGAATTGAAGTATCTCGGAGTCTGGTTCACAAGTGATGGAAATACGTAAGCAAGATGGACATGAGGTATGGTGCAGTGTCAGTAATGGAGTGCCTAAGTCATGCCCTTTCCAGTGGACACCATGGGATCTTAGTACGGAAAAGATATGAATGATAGTCAACGGGGAAAGGAAAATTATTTTTTGATCCTGTTTGACTTGTACCCTGAATTACACATATGATGTTCGGCAATTTAAATGATAATTTTTCATGTGAAGAAAGTCTATGTTTGTTGTCAAACAGTCAATGTATTGTAAATTCATTGAAATAATCTTTGAAGACTGTATCATTTTGGCTTTCAACACAGTCATTACTAAAAGTCAAAGTATTTGAATGTTTATATTAACTGTTGATTAGCCAGATGATTTACCAAGCAACCAATAGGGAGTAAACATATATCATCCACTTTGACTGTGTTCTCCAGAGCAACCAATAGGCAGCTGAGGGATATCCTCATTTGGTTTTAATTCTACTTAGCGACTATTTGCTGAAACGCTATGATAAGATGGGGAATATAGTAAACATACTTGCTAAATATCAGAATATTAGCACTGTCAACATGAGAATGTTAACATGCTAATGATAGCATGCTAATTTGCTGAACGTTACTGTATGCTGAAGTCAGTCTCTTTAACCCTCTCACACGTATTTTATCAAACAACAACTCTTAATTTCTTAATATTATCAAGTCACCTGTACATATTTTAATTTGGCAGTGTTAGCATGTTATAATGCTTATGTTAGGGTTTAGCTAAGAACACATTAGAGCAGATTAATCGAATAATCGATTAATCAATTACCAGAAAATAAACTGCCAACTAATTAGATAATCAATTTACTGTTTAAGTCATTTTTTTAAATCAAAAAGTAAAAAGAATTGCTGCTTTAGCCTCTTAAATGTGAAGATTTGCTGCTTCTCTGTGTCATGATGATCACAAACGAGGAGTCTTTGTGTTTTAGGCTGTTTGGACAAAAGAAGCATTTTGAAGACGTCACATTAGACTCTGGGAAATTAAGATGTGCATTTTTAGCACTTTTTGGACATTTCATGGAATTAATGATTGATTAATCGTAAAAGTAATTGTCAGATTAATTGATAATGAAAATAATCGTTAGTTGCAGCCTTAAAAACACAAGTCTATCAAAGTAGTGACATACGGCTGAGGAGGCCGACTAGTTCATGCTAGTACTAGCTAGTTCATGATGCTAGGAGTCTGAACTACCACATAAAGACAGTCATACAGAGGAGAAATCCTTTGGATTTTGTTGAAATATGAAAATTCCCCCTCAAACCAGAACCAGACTATAGAGTGATCATTTTTCTTAATGTTTCTCCCACCCAACAGTTTATTTCTGGTGTGTCACGATGAGCATTACAACTCTGTGTGTGTGGCTGTACTGTTTTAGTATTGCCATAAAATCATAAATACATCACAAATCTATTTAAGGGAGAACATCCATGATCTCATGGAGGCAGAATCTGCCTGTACGCCACAGCAATCTGCTGATGAAAAGCTTTCCACTCTATCATCCTGCCGTTGACAAACAAATATTGATAAACCCTGCTCGGCTTATACCAAGAAGGCTCAGACATAAATCCGCACACGGAAATACCGCCCTCCTCATACATGAAAGGCTGCAGCGCGTTTCTGAGGTCTGGATACAAATCCGTAATTCTCTCATGTATTTCGTTGCAGGCTCTGAGTTCGTATTTTTTTTCTCCGTTATGCACAAGCTCGAAAGTAATTTCAGGTTTAGCCAAAGCTTTTTTTATCATCTCCTGCACCACAGCTCTATACTCTGAGGTATCGGAGTTTAAAAATTTTAATCTGCCCGGAACATTAGCGAAGAAGTCTGAGACTTCTATCCTCGTGCCTTGATTCATACCTTTAGGCAGAAGGCTCTGTTCTTGACCGTATTTGATGATGATTTCCGAACCGAAATCTTGATTTTGAGGGCGTGATGAAATGCTGAGATTGGAAATCTCGGCTATGCTTGCCAGCGCCTCCCCCCTGAATCCGAATGTAGTCAGCAGCGAGAGGTCATCGAAATCGCTGATTTTGCTGGTAGCGTGGTTTAGATAGGATTTTTTGAGATTTTCTTCGTTCATCCCTATTCCGTTGTCCAGTACGGACAAATAATCCTTGCCGCCCTTCTCCAAATCGATGGATATATAATCCGCTCCCGCGTCTATTGCGTTGTCCAGCAGTTCTCTGACAGCCGATGCGGGTCTGTCTATCACCTCGCCGGCGGCTATCTTCATTGCCGTTGAAGCGTCCAAGACTTTTATGTTCATTATTTTACTCTTATAGGATTTGGTATTCTTTGCCGCAGACTGTAATACACGACGAACATCCCCGCGAACACCATAGGCAGAGAATACATCATGCCCGCCGTTATCCATTCACCGTACAAAAATCCCATCTGGCTGTCCGGCTCTCTGAAAAACTCCGCGAAAATTCTCCCGCAGCCGTACATAGTCAGGAAAGTCCCCGTCAAGAATCCTCTGTATTTTGATAAAGGATACCTGTAATAAAGCAGCATCTGCACGCACAAAATCAACAGCCCTTCCAGTATCATCTGATACAGCTGTGAAGGGTGTCTCGGCACTTGCACGAAGGTCTGCCCGTTGATAATAAATTCCGTCATTTTACCGCTGTCTATCATATCCTGCACGCTGTCTATGGGTATCAATCGCCCGCCTGAATGACCCAGCTCGGGACGTCTCGGAAACACCATACCCCAAGGGGCGTTTGTAGGTCTGCCGTAGAGTTCGCCGTTGATAAAATTGCCGAATCTCCCCGCCCCCAATCCCAAAGGCACAGCCGTCAGCACTACGTCCGACAAGTCCAATAGATTGAAATCTTTTAATTTAGGTTTAAGCCTGCGTATACCTATATATGCCGACACATAAGTGCCTATCAGCGCCCCGTGGAAGCTCATTCCGCCTTCCCAAGGTCTCAATATAGCCAGCGGGTCTTCAACAAAATAATAATGAGGGTTGTATAACACGGCGTAGCCTATACGCCCGCCTATCATCAAACCCAGCATAAAATAAAAAATCAAATCACTGAACAGCTCTGTCGAATCTTTGTGGAGCTTGCTTTTTGCTATGAAAATCCTGTTATTTTCGATTTCCCGCCTCACAAACCAAAACAAAAATATAAACCCGAAAATATACATCAGACTATACCATCTGATGCTTATAGGGCCCAGTCCAATTAATTCTACCGGAATCGGAGGATGAGTCAGCATAAAAACCTCTTATTTTATTATAGTTAAATTATCTGCATCTATGAACGCTTTTTCTATGTTTACTTTTACTATGCGGAATTCCACCGCCATACCTATGGAATAAACTATGGTGCGGTTTCTGTTATAAGCGGTAAGGGAATTTTCATCAAAAATCATATAATTAGGCATATCCGTATACCTCATCATCGCCTCTATACCTGTATCCGCGTCCTCCAAAAACACCCCGAAATTAGCCACAGAGCTGATTTTGCCTTTGAGCGTCTGCCCTTCTTTGGATTTCATAAAACGAACGGATTTTATCTTGAATAAATCCCGCTCCGCCTCCATAGCAATCCTCTCCTGCGAAGAAATATGCCCGGCTATGCTGTCCAATTCATCGGAAGTGTAAGGCGGTTTGCCTTTTTTGAAGAGATAATATTTTATCAATCTATGCACCACCAAATCCGCATATCTCCTGATAGGCGAAGTGAAATGCGAGTACAGCTCGAATCCCAATCCGAAATGCCCTATGTTGTCCTGCTGGTAAACAGCCTGCGCCATAGACCTCAAGGCGAGAATCTCCCCGCTCATCTGCATAGGCAGCCCGTCCAGCGACGCTATAAATTTCTGCAGGTCTTTGGAGTCGGGTACAGTAGACAGCTTGTAGCCTATCTTCGCCGCGAAATTCTGCAGTTTGCTGTATTTTTCGGAAGGCGGAATATCATGCACCCTGTAAAGCCCCATACCGTTTTTTGTCAAAAACTCGCCTGCCGCTTGGTTCGCCGCCAGCATAAACTCTTCGATTAATCTCTCAGAATCCTGCCTGTCTTTTTGATAGACCTTGACCGGATTGCCGTCATCATCGAGAATTATCTTTTTTTCGCGGAAATTAAAATCCACACCGCCGGATTGCAGGCGTTTTTTATTTAAAATCCTAAAAAGCTGATTCATCATCAAGATATTTTTTCTGAGTTTCTGGTCTTTTTCCGACGCACCCTTTATTATCTCCTCCACCCTATCGTAAGTCATACGGTAGGAAGACTTTATCACAGACGGAGTAATTCTGTAAGACTTGACGTTTCCATCCCTGTCGAACTTTATAAAAATCGACATAGTCTTTTTTTCTTCGTTAGGATTGAGACTGCAGAGTTCGTTTGAAAGCTCCTTAGGCAGCATAGGCGTGACCTTATTTATGAAATAATAACTGTTAGCCCTGTGCTTAGCCTCTATATCCAAAGCCGTATTCTGAGGCACATAATGAGACACGTCCGCTATATGCACGCCCAGCTCCCAAGTCCCGAAGAGCGATTTGGAGATGGACACGGCGTCATCCAAGTCTTTGGAGTCAGCGCCGTCTATCGTGATAATAAACGACTCCCTGAGGTCTTCTCTGGGGTCGTCGGCTGTTTTTTCCCAGACTTTATCTTCTACCTCTTTTGTGATTAAAGGCAGGAAATCTCTAGGTATATCGTATTTTTCTTTGATGATTTTCAAATCATCCATAGGATTTTCCGTGTACCTGAAAACCCTGCTGTTGCTGTATGAATATTGCGCTGCAGGCTGTTTTCTGCGTTTTTTCTGAGTATCCCCGCCCTGCACCGTCACCCTGCTGGTTTTGGTGTTGTAAGACAACAACTTCTGCTCATCCAAAGCCGTAAGCAGAGTTTTCACTCTTTTTTTGCTTTTTGGAGTGGTGCAGTTGAATTGAGTGTAAATTGTAGACAATGAAGTCTGCCGCTTTTTGTTAAGAAAAGTAAGCAATGTTTGCTGAGTCAAATATATCCCCTTTGTAATTAATGTGTTTTTAGATATTTGTCAAAATCATCATAAAACTCGTCCATGAACTTCTCGAGATTCTCGTCGTTCCAGATGATTTGATATTCCATATCCAGCCTGTCCTTGAAATCGCTGAACACGACTTCGGCTCTTTGGTTGACTATGGCTTCGTGTATGGCGGGTGCGGAGTCCTCGTAAGTGGCATAGATAGGCACTCCGTCAGCCCCGTAAGAAATCACGGGCTTGTTCGCTTCGTAGAAATTGGTGATTTCTTGAGCGCTGACATTGGTGTCGATTTGCGCGTATATAGCCTGCTGTATGATAGGATAAGCCATCTCCAGCTCCAGCTGTGTGTACATATCCGCAATCTCGTCCTTGTACTCTTTGCTGTTTTTAATGCTGTCGCTGTAACCCTTAAAGATAATAGCAATCTGATAAACAGCGCTGACGGACTGATGCGTAGGCGGTACTAGCAGGCTTATCAAATCCGCATTGCTGACCTGCTGAGTGCCCGTAGGGCTGATGAGCATCTCCACGATGAATTTTAATTCTTCGAAAGTGTAATCCTTATCCCATATCGTCAGCAAAACATCATCAGGCACGAGGTCGTTTATACCCACTTCGCCGCCGCTGGACAAAAAGAGCGTGTCTTCGTTGACCTGCACGAAATCATAAGCTATGTGGTCGGATATGTATTTGTTTATCATAGATTCAAAAGGTATGGATATGCCTTCTTTCTCAAAATCTTTTACTTTAATGTCCCGAGCTTTTGTATGCACGAACACCAAATAAGAACCATACTGGTCGCGCAGCACCTGAGGATAAATCCCTTCAAATCCCTGCTCGAAAATTATATCGTCGGCTGCAGGAAACTGCCCCTCAAATATACGCCCCATATAACCGCCTCTCTGCGCCCCCAAATACTCGTCTGAATATTGTTCGGCGGCTATAGAAAAGTCCGTTACGGGATTCTCGGTGACCAGCAGCTCCTGAAGCACAGCATTCGCCAATCCCAGGTCATTGGTAATCATTATACGCGACACCTCTGCAAGAGGCAGGCTCTGATTGGCGACGTCGTTTGATATTATTTCTATACCTTTGGTGTAGGCTATTTCGTAAGGGAGCGTATTTGAACGGTGGCTCAGCGTGTCAATAAACTGAGCGCCTGCTGTGAAATCCGAGATGCTGAGCGCTTCGGCTACTATTAATTTTGACTCGAAAAGCCTGTTTTGAAACAAAAGCTTGAACATTTCCACATTTTCAAAATAAGGCATCAATTCCTGCATTGTAGCCTGCGGGTATATCTCTTTGAAATTCTCCAAAGCCTCTCCGCTCATAACTTTTTCGACATTGCCGTTTATAGAATAGCTGACGATTTCGTAATCGCTTGCGCATGAGACAAAGCCGAAAAACATCAATCCAAGCAGAATTTTAATTAACATGATTCCTCCAAATATATATAATATTATACCTTATAATATAACATAGTTTGCAGAAAAACACAAACTTTATTTTCACTTGCATTAAACTTAAAAATATTTTATAATATATAATACGATTACAAAATAATCGCACAAGGAATTAAAATGGCAAAGTTATCTGTTTATGATTTCGACCGCACCATCTACGCAAAAGACACGGGCGTCGAAGTATTAAAAAAAATACCTCTGGCAAAGAGCATCCCCTTCCTCCCCAAAATACTCAAAACAGCCTCGCTGTATTTATTCGGCAGGGCGTCTATGAACGAATTTAAGGAGGCGGTATTCCTGCCTATGAGCGCCTACACTAAAGACGAGTGGGATAAATTCATTCAAAATTTCTGGAAAAAACAGCAGAAATATATCTTCCCCAGCGTCGCCGCCCAGATAAAAAAAGACAAAGCGGACGGCTATATCGTAGGCATAGTCTCGGCATCGGCGGAGATTCTTTTAGAGCCTATAGCAAAAGAGCTGGGCGTGGATTTTTTGATAGGCACAAAGCTTGATATGAGCGGCAGCCGCATCTCCAGCAAAATCATAGGCAAAAACTGCAAAGGCGCAGAAAAACCGCATAGATTAAAAAGCTACATAGACGAGCATTATCCCGGCGCGGAATTCGCAAAAATGTATTCCGACTCGCTCAACGACCTGCCCCTCTACGAAATGGCTGAAAAATCATTCACGGTAGAAAAAGACGGCAGCATACGAGAAGGTCTGCCCAAACCAAATAAAAACATATAAAAAGCTTCGCAAAACGGCAGAAAATCGACAGAAAAAGCATTGAAATCGGTAAAAAAACGACCTAAAATCGGCAGAAAATGCATTAAAATTGACAAAAAACGCCGGAAAACGACCTTAAAACACATAAAAAACGTATAAAAAAGCACATAAAAACACATAAAAAAGAGGAATTATAATGAGCAAAAATTCATATTCGGCATCATCTATTATAGCTTTGGATTTTCCGGACAATATAAGAATGCGTCCCGATATGTACATCGGCGACCGCAGTATAGAAGGCTACCACCACTGCGCCTTCGAAATCATCGACAACTCCGTCGACGAACATCTCGCGGGCTACGCGGAGAACATCCACGTCATCCTGCACCCTGACAGCATTCTCGAGGTCAGCGACGACGGGCGCGGTATCCCTATAGACATCCACGACGCAGAAAAAATCCCCGCCATAGAACTCGTAATGACCAAGCTCCACGCGGGCGGCAAGTTCGACAGGGATTCCTATCAGGTGTCCGGCGGTCTGCACGGCGTAGGTCTGTCCGCCGTCAACGCTCTTTCCGAGTTTATGGAAGTGGACGTTCACAGAAACAAAAAAATCTACCGCATACGTTACGAACGCGGTATCAAAACCGTAGACCTCCACGAAATCGGCACTACAAACACTCACGGCACTACAGTCAGATTCAGGCTAGACCACGATATTTTCTACGACATCACGCATTTCAATCCCGATATTTTGATTGCCAGACTCAAGCAGAGCGCCTTCCTCAATCCCGGTCTCAAGGTAACATTCGAAAACCAGCTCATGCGCAACGAATCAGGAGAGGACACCCAGCACAACAAATACACCTTCTTCTACGAAAACGGCGCTTACGAGTACCTCAAAAACGACATCAACAAAGACGTGCCCGTGCTTTTCCCGGACCCTATCCGCATCACAGGCGAGCATCAGGGTTTGACTATGGATATAGTGTTCCAATACCGCACCTCCAACGACGACCCGCTGATACTCAGCTACGTCAACACTATCCACACAAAGAGTCACGGACTGCACGTGGACGGTTTTTGGAGCGCTTACGAAAAAATCATCAAAGAACACGCCGAAAGGTTAAAACTCGACAAAAAGGGCACTCTCATTACAAAACGCAGTTTGTCTATAGGTCTCACCTGTATCATCAACACCCGCGTCCCGAACGCCGAGTTTAAAGGGCAGACCAAAGACAAGCTCACAGAGCCTGCCAAGACCAACACCACGATTCGCTCTCTCTGCGAAAACGCCCTAGCTAATTATTTCGAGAAGCACAGAGAGATTACCCAGCTTATCATCGAAAAAGCCGTACGCGAGATGGAAGCCATAGAATCAGCCCAGCGCGCATTGGAGAATTCCCGTTCGGGTAAAATCAAACGCAAAGAAGCCCTCACCATGCTTGCGGGCAAGCTCGCCGACTGCACCAGCAAAGACCCCGCCGTCAAAGAAATTTTCATCGTCGAAGGGGACTCCGCCGGCGGTTCGGCAAAACAAGGACGCAACCGCGAGACCCAAGCCATCCTGCCCGTACGCGGTAAAATCCTCAACGTCGCCAAAAAACAGGACGCCCTCAAAAGCGAAATCATCCGCATGATTTTTGCGTCTTTAGGCGTCAACCCAAGCCTGCGCCAAAGCGACGATTATCTCGACAAGCTCCGCTACCACAAAATCATCATTATGACTGACGCCGACGTCGACGGTTCGCACATTCAGATCCTGCTCCTGACTTTCTTTTACAGATTTATGCCTGAGCTTATCCAAGAGGGCTACCTTTACATTGCGCAGCCTCCGCTTTACAAAATAAGTGCAGGCAAGGACATGGTTTACGCCTATTCGGACGGTGAAAAAGACGAACTCATCAAGAGCGAACGCTTCGCCAGCAAAAAATACGACCTCCAGCGTTATAAAGGACTGGGCGAAATGAACGCCGACCAGCTCTGGGAAACCACGATGGACCCTAACCTGCGCAAGCTCCGCCAAGTCGAAATCCAAGACGAGATTATGACGCGCGCCAAAATCGAACTCCTGATGAGCGAGAGCGGCAACCCCGTCGAGAAAAAGGAATTTATCCTGTCAAACGCAGACTTTGTGACTAATATCGATGATATCGGATAAAACAGCCCCTTAAGGGGCTGTTTTATTTTACGGTTCAACTATTCAGCGTTGATTTTTCGGTAAGCGAGGATTCTCCATCAACCGCGAGGACAAGGATGTCCGAGCAAGCCGAATTAAAACAGGATGTCGCCTAAAAGCAGGAGTAGCGTAAGCATGACTAGCATTTTAGGTGTCCCCGAGTGCAACGAGTGGGATAGTCTCGGCTGGGATTTTCAAGGGTGTCCCTTGAATGGCGGGGGTGTGGGGTAGCGTAGCATCCATAACACCCCTACAAATAGACGCTGGGAAAATCGGATTTTTAACAAAATATTGTGGGGTAGTTGAGGATTTTCGGCGTTTATTTTCTCAAGGGGGCGGTTGCGTACCTAAAGGTATGCAAGCTACCCCGCCCCCTTAGCGTAACGAAGTGAAGCACCCCTCTACGCTAGCACAAGGCAGACATCCTTGTCTGCATTTGTGCTGCTCGGACATCCTTGTCCTCGCGGTGGTGAAGTTAGATATTTTGGCGGCTTGCTCGGACGTTACCTAAAATAAGGAGTATGCCGTAGGCACTACGACTATATTTTAGCACACCCGAAACGAAG
>MDSP01000307.1_pt1 | contig 10484 bp, 11 predicted proteins | sample 1005811 | NCBI WGS metagenome assembly MDSP01 (sample SAMN05526596, study PRJNA338239) | gut metagenome | isolation source: stomach gut content | host: Naso elegans | place: Saudi Arabia: Red Sea | collected 2011-04
GGTTCTCATTTTCTCGGATACAGCCAATCCGGAAGCGTCGTCTCCGGCTCTGTTGATTCTAATACCGGACGATAACTTTTCCATAGTTTTGGCGTTAGCTACAGTCTGAATGTCTAATTGACGGTTCACAAAGAGCGCCGGAATGTTATTCTTGATAATCATTATATCCTCCATGATATATTGTTTTTGTGCATCCTTGCACTATAAATGTATTTTCGGTGAATGATTTTAAAACATTAGCGTTTTTTATATAATTATTAATAATTATTATTAATAAAATTATTTCTAGGCTGTACCGTAGGACGAAGCGAGTTTTCTATCATCTGCGCCAAGCCGAATCCCCCGATTTTGGCGGTTTCTTTAGCGTACTCTGTGTAGAGCATATCGCCGAATATCTCGCGTCCCGGCGATTCAAATCCCGCTATATCGGTGTTGTTGAGAGTTTTTTTCATCTCTTTAAACATCATCTCTATAAAAAGCGACTCAAATTCCTGAGCGACTTCTTTGATTTTTTGGTCTTCGAGAGCCTTGTTTTTGAGTGCGGAAAACTCATGCTCCTGCGCTCTGTTCATAGATGAAAGCATCTGCTGGTTTACAATTTTCATAAAATCCTCTTTCTAATAAATTCCCTACTATATTTTCGGATTTGACAAAAAAAAGTTTATGATTGAGATGATTATAATTTAATAAAAAATCAAGCTTTACCGCCAGCCCCCAGTTGCAAATCAATAATAAGAATCCCCCAATTCAACAACCCCTGCCGATGCACTTACGCAGGCATTCAAAACCCCGCACGCAGAACTATTTTCGAAATATTTAAAAAAACAAAACCGCGTTCGCGGCACTTATCAGTAACCCCCAGTTGCAAATTCATAATAATCAATTGCTAGCGAAACCGCTCCTGCCGATGCATTCACGCAGGCGTTAGCTGAACTGTTCGCTGAGGCGTATCAGTTATATCTTGTTGCAAATTCATAATAATCATTTGCCAGCGAAACAGCGTTCGCGGAGCTGTTTGTGAAATCTTTTGAAAAACAAATATTAGTAGACGAATCCAGATATACCATAAAATAAATCCCGTCCGTGAGTTTGGAGGGTGAGCAGACCTGATACACACAAACGATAAATCGCCAGCCTGTGCAAAAGAGTTAAAACCTGCGACAGCTTATATTCACATAGCTTGCAATATACCCGCCATCGAACAGCTTTACAACGTTTATCAGTTATATCTTGTTGCAAATTCATAATAATCATTTGCCAGCGAAACCGCGTTCGCGGAGCTGTTTGTGAAATCTTTTGAAAAATAAATATTAGTAGACGAATCCAGATATACCATAAAATAAATCCCGTCCGTGAGTTTGGAGGGTGAGTAGGTAACTGCTTGATACACGGCATTTGTGAACGACAAAGCTTCAGCCAGCTTGAAAATTATATTTGTAGAGCCTGAATCTATATCTATATAGCTGTTGTTAACGGTGAGTATGTTTTCATCGCTGTACGCGGTGGATGGCGCAGTCTCGAGATAATCGTTGTTCAAAGCATCCGCGCCTTCCGTTGTCAATTTATAACTGCCCCGCAAAAGACTCAAAAACAACATCTCGTTCTCGCTTACGCTGCCCGTATTTGTGCTGCAGCCGCAAAAAATCAAGCTTATACATAAAATAAATTTTTTCATTTCAGCTCTCCGTGTATATTTTAAATTAGAGCGAAAATAAACAAAAGTCAACGTTTATTGACTTTAAGTAAGGCAGAGGCTATAATAAATAATGAAAAAATCTATATTATTTGTAATTTTCCTTATATGCGGATGCTCCACCAGCTCCGGCGATTTCTACACCAATGCGGTAGGCTACTACACCCTAAACAGCGACGGCAGTTTGTTTATAAAAATGGCGCTGGGCTACGACATAGCGTCAGGCACGAGCCTGCAATTCAGAGGGGACGGCTCTCTCTGCACATACGGCGGGGACAGCGATGTCCTGATAGCCAGCCTGATTTCGATAAAAAACGGCGACAAAGCCCTGTTCAAACTGCAAAGCACCAATGATGGCAGCACCGCCTACTACGCCGCGATGGGCAACTACTCCACGACGTGGCTCTCCACCACCAATCTGGTCACCTCGCAAAACAAAGTCAGATACGACTCCTTCATCCCCATAGCCACAGAAAATTAAGCAGAATCCTCTGCAATTTCCCTTGCCTGCAGACTCCGCCTAAAGTTTATCACGAAAAAAATTTCACGAAAAAAATCCGCCTAATATTTTCCAGAAAAACTTTTTCCACAAAAACCGTGTCAATCTTTTTACGAAATATTTCCACAAATATTTTCAATAAAAATTATGTCAACCCCTTTACCAAAATATTTTCACCAATCTTTTTCCGAAAACCGTGTCAACCCCTTTGTCAAAATAATTTTTGCGAAATAATTTCCACAAAAACCGTGTCAATCTTTTTACGAAATATTTCCACAAATATTTTCAATAAAAATTATGTCAACCCCTTTACCAAAATATTTTCACCAATCTTTTTCCGAAAACCGTGTCAATAGCTTTACGAAAATATTTACGATATTTTATGTCAACCCCTTTACCAAAATATTTTTCGTGAAATAATTTCCTAAAATCTTGTCAACAAATCTCTGTCAATCCCTTCATCAAAATATTTTCACCAATCTTTTTCCGAAAACCGTGTCAACCCCTTTATCAAAATAATTTTTGCAAAATAATTTTTGCGAAATGACTTTCCAAAAAAGAGTGTTTATCGAAGCGGTTTTTGCAGTTTAGAGAGCAGAAAAATGCGATTTTAGTGCAGTTTTCCGCTTTTAGAACGCAGAAAATGCAATCATAAAAAAATCCGCCTCCTCAAAGAACAACACCGCTTATAATCATTTGCGTAAAGCACTTACGCGGGTTTGAGCCGTGCAGATAGTCGCTGACAGCTTCACAGCAAAATTTTCAAAAAATCCACTATAATCGCCTTTACGAATGATGCATCACAGCGGTAGAAATATTAAGGACAATCAAATCCAAGCTCACATAAAAGCGGAGAAAGGGTGTTTTTAAGCCTTACAGCTAATGGGGGTGGTGTGTTCGCTCCATATTAAGAACAATCAAATCTAGGCGCATATAAAAGCGGAGAAAGTGGGTTTTTAAGCCTTACAGCTAATAGCAAGATGGGTTTCGTACCCGAATTAAGAACAATCAAATCTAAGCAGCTCTGTGGAGTGTGGGAGGCGGTTCTTTGCATTCTTGACAGCGGCGGCGCAAAAATATGCCAGCTCTTTTTTGCGTGGCTCTGATATGTGTATGCCCTTCAAAAAATCCATATCATGGGTCTGCGCGTCCTCCACGAAACGTCTTGTCGTGGGTCTGAGCCTGTCCAGACTGTAAATCCAGCCCTCTCCGCTGAGGAATTTCGCCAGAAAAAACAAGATATATTTTTCGTCCAAGCTGTCGTCGAACAGCTCAAAACATTTCAAAAGGTCGTCGTAATAAGGGAACAAATCCCCCTCAAGCACCATCATATCCAGTATTTCCAGCACAAAAAACGAAAAGCCCATAGGTTTGAGGTCTTCTCTTATGTTGTCTATGGACAGGAGCGGTTTTATGTCGCTGAGGATATTTCTGTCGTCTTTGGATTTTACGAGTCCTTGAATGAATGAGCCTGAAGATATGCCGGCGCGTCTTTTGCCCGTTTCCAGCCCTGCCCCGAACGCGGTCAGTCTGATTTTACCGTATTCGGAGTCCAAAAAATTTATACTGAGATGCCCCTCGCCAAATCCTTTTTTGGAGAGTATAACGCCTTCGCATATTCTTTCCATTTTTAGAGTTCTTCGTCTTCGATATTTTCGTCGCTGTGGAGGAGTTCTTCCAGAGGAGCGCCGGGATAGATTTTTTCTATCAGGGTGATTTGTTTTTTGTTTTTTTGTTCCATCACGCCGAAAGAACCGCTGCCCAGATAGGCTAAGTATCTGCCCTCTGTGAGCTTGTCTTTGCTGTCGGACAGGACTTTTTTGTAGACGCAGTCGAAGTGGGCGAGTTTGTCGTGGTCGTAATCGTGCAGGGCGTACATAATCTCGCGTATGGGTTTGTCGCAGATGGGGCAGGTGTTGGCGATATTTATTTTTATTTTTGAATCGTCAAGCTCCAAGTTCTCGTCTGTTTCTTGCGGTGCGGGTTTTTTGAGAGCCATAGATTTTAATTCTTTATTTTGGTCGACTATGGAAGACATTAACAGCTCTTCGGGATTTGTCCCCTCCAGAATCTCCATCAGGTCGGCTTTTGTGACGGTGATAGGCGCGCCCTTACGCTCCATATCCCAAGCCGGCGCTTTGTGGTGGTGGTTTTTGTGATGCCTTCTGTTTTTGTTGTGTTTGCCGCCGTTGTTTGGGTTGGTTTTGCCTGTGTTGCTGCTTTTGCTGTTGTTATTGTGTTGTATGACTTGTGTGTTTTTTCCACTGATAACCTCATTGACATTAGAATGTATACTTATTATACTATTATATGAGTGCATTTGTAAATATATTGACGGATAATTATTTAATTTTTTTTATCTGCGGGGTTTACTGCGCATAATATTGAAGTTTTTTTTGTGATGTATTATAATTAATATATATAAGGTGAATTATGAAAGAGATATCTGCACAAAACAGAGACCCGAAAATCAAAGAATATCCGCTTCAGGACTTTTACTACATACCTGTCAAAGCCAATTTATATGTAAACCTCGAAGAAGAGATAGAAGAGGGACGCCTGCTGACCTCCTGCACGGCTACGCATACGCTGTATCACAGCCCCGTCAGCGGCAGCGTCACCAATATCATCAACTACAACAACGAAAAATACATAGAGATTAAAAGAGACGGCGACATTCCGCCCATGCACTACAGCTACAAACCCCCAAACGGCATCAGCTCCGACGACCTCATAGACAGAATCAAAAACGCAGGCATTTTTTTGGAGGGGGGGATTCTCCACGAAAATCTCAAACAAGCAAAAAACAAAGTCGACGACATACTCGTAAACTGCGTGGATAAAGGACCTTTCGTCACTGCCAGCTCCGCGCTCCTCAAAGAAAAACTGCAGGAGATACTCAAGACCCTCTTCCAGCTCAAGTACATACTCAACGCAAAAAGAATCACCATAGTCATCAGCAAAAACGCGGAACTCCAAAAAGAAATAGAAAGCCTTATATTCGAGAAAAACATCAACATCGCCGTAGTACCCAAAAGATACCCCCTGCACAACGAAAAACTGCTCATAAATCACGTCCTCAAAAAAGAAATCAAACACTCCGCTCTAGAACACAAAATCGTGATTTTGGATTCTGAGACGGTATACGCTATGTATGAGGCGTTGTATTTCAAAAAACCGCAGACCGAGAGAGTGGTGTCTTTGGACGGTGCTTACGCTCTCAATCACGGCAACTACAAAGTAAAATTCGGGACGGCTATCTCGGCGTTTATGCGTCCTTATTCTGTTGAGAGTTCTTATGTTATGTTTGCGGGGAATCCTCTGACAGGCACGCCTCTGGAATCCGAAAAAAGCCTCACAAAAAATATAAACGCGATTATGATATTCGAGGGCAAACCCAGAATCAACGAGCTGTTTTGCTCTCTGTGCAATATCTGCGTCTACAACTGCCCCGTCCACCTCAATCCCGTCAGATTGGTGGATTTGCTGCAGCACAGAGAATACAATATCGCAAAAAAAGAACACATAGACAAATGCATAGACTGCAATATCTGCACTTATGTATGCCCTTCTTATATCACTCTGGGCGAAGTTATCACCAATTACAACAAAGGAGGCGGCAATGCATAAAGCTTTTGACAAAGCCTTCGACAAAGCCCCCTATCTCCAGAGCGACCTGAATATCTACACTCTGCAGAAATTCCATATAGGCGCTTTATATTTTATGATGCTGGTGGCGGCGGCGGCTTTCGGTTATGTGTTTTTGCTGCAGCTCTTTTTTGTGTTGGCTCTATCTACTATTACCGTATGGATTTACAGTTTTTTCAACAAATCTTTTTTCTTCAGCACCAGGCAATGGCGTATAGCGATTTTTACTTATGTGCTGTGTTTGTCGCCGTCCATATCCATAGTCCACAATCTAGTCGGAGTTGTATTTATGATAGGTTTCGGGGTGCTGGTGTTGTCCACCAATAACAGACCCATCATCAATCCCGTACTGCTGGGCGTGCTGGGAGCTAACTTCTTTAATTACACATACATAGAACACCCCAATATCTCTATGCCTTACCTCATGCATATGCTCAACGAAGGCGACCTGACCAAAGCCTTCGTCGAGGCAAACAACATACTCGCCTACAACAGAGAATACGCGGCGATACACGGCACGGACACGCATTTGGATAGATTTTATCAGTTTATGTTCTCCAAAAAAGTGCTGTGGTACAGTACGGGTTCGGAGCTGGCGCTGGCGATTTCTTTTGTGTATCTGTCTGCGACTAAGGTAATAGCTTTTTTTCCCCCTCTGATTTATACGGGTTTTTATTTGTTTTTTAACTGGTTATTGGGTAATTTTTTTACAGGGGGAGTTGTAGATAATGCGATGATATTCTGCGCGATTTTCATACTGCCGTTCACGCTTCCCTCCAATATAGGTGGTATGGTGCTTAGCCCCGTGCTGAGCGCGCTGGCGGCAGCCCTCCTAAACGACAGGCAGTATATGAGTATGAATTTTATCTTCGCTCTGATAATCACCAATGCGGCTGCGGCTCTTTTGGAGAATATCACCAAAAAACGCGTTTTGGGAGCGGAAAAAACGCCCGTATTCAATTACAAACTCGAATACAACAAGGTCTTCAATCTCAGGCTGATTATGGGGGCGTCGCTGATAGCTTTTTCTATGCTGCTGGGTAATACCATGTTTATACATAATGTATTCGACAGGGAGAGCGAGTACAAAAGATATGTGATACAGTCTTTTTTTAATGAGGACATAGTGTCGAGAAAGGGCGACGATATATATTATATCAGGGACAAAAACATAGACACCTATATCATGTACAACAAACAAAGCATAGACAGGAGCTGCGCCACCACGCTCTTAGTGGTGAAAAACAATCTAATCGACGATGTGAAGATATTGGATATTACTACAGCCCACTCCTACACTAATGACTTCAGCTGGCTCAACGGCTACATAGGGCGCGATGTCAACGACATTACAAACTTCGATACGGATATAAACACCAATCAGAGCATCACCAAAGTAGTGATTGACTCGTTGAACAAAAATAAAAACAACTACAAAAATTTTATCAAAGGAGGAGGCGATGCCGAATAATACCACTTACGGCCCTTTGATTAGATTTTGTCTGAATCCTTTGATATTCACAGTAGACCAAGGCTATAAAGGCGTAGTCGCCGGTATAGGCGTGCTGATATTGTATCCTTTTATCTCCATAATCATGGAAGAACTCAGAAAAAAAGTCCACACCACTACGGCGTTTTATGTGGCGTCTTTTATAGGGGTGCTGGGCGGGACTTTTTATATATTGTCTGTGGGGCTGATAGACTGGGCTTTATACGAACAGCTGGCTTTTATATTTCCTGCTACAATGGTTTCGTCAGCAATGATAATCAGCTGGCTGGACGACGAACAATACAACAGAGGCGCTCCGTTTTGGGAGGGGTTTTTGTCGGCGGTGATAATTATAGTTTTTGCCTGCGTGCGGGGATTTCTGCTGTACGGGGTGGTGGATTTGAGATTCGGCAGTGTGGGCGCTGTGCTTAACTTCGGCGGATATACGGGATATACCAGCTTTGAGCAGGTAGTCAATATCACCAAATACTCATGGCTCTCCACCATAAAACTCAAAGGATTGATATTTTTCGTTATCGCATTGCTGATAACGTCAATGGGTATATCGAGAGGCAGGCAGAGATGAATCTAATTGATATATTTGCATTGGGATTATATTTCGAGAATATTTTTGTGTGGCACGCGGTGGGATTGGGCATGATAATTTTATTTTCTTACACTATGGAAGAATACTGCTGGGTGATAGTTAGATTTTTTATATTTTTGATGATACAGGTGGGGCTGCTGCTGGCTCTGCGTCCGCTTTTCGACGTGCCGGGCAAGGAGCTGTTTCTCCTGCTGGTGCTGATAGGCTGCGAAGCCATAGTCAGCGTGCCTATGGATATACTCCTCAAACCCTCAACGCTCAGCGACCCCATCACGGGCTTCATCCGAAGAGGGGACGCCATCCTGCCCTTAGTGCTGTCATCCATCATCGCCAAAAATTTCGACCCTGCAGGCACTGTGGTATACAGTATAGGCATAGCGCTGGGATTCGCAGGGGTGCTGGGAGTGGTCACCGCTATCAGCATAAAATTCAACTTCAACAGACTGCATCCGCGGCATACTTATGCTTTAAAGTTGATTTTATTGGGTATATTTTCGATTATTAGTTATTAGAATAAGAACAAGAACATAAGGAGGATTCTATGGATACAGATATTCGCCGTATTACGGAACAAGTGGCATCCAAAAAAGACACGCTGATTAAAATCGAGGCGGAATTTGAAAAGGTCATCGTAGGGCAAAAGTCCGTCTACAAATATCTAATGATGGGCTTGCTGACCGGAGGGCATATCCTCATAGAAGGTCTGCCCGGTCTCGCCAAAACACTCGCTATCAGCACGCTGGCTAAGATTTTGGATTTGGATTTCAACCGCATACAGTTCACCCCCGATATGCTCCCCGCCGATATTAGAGGTACTTTGATTTTCAATCAGGGTACGGGTAAATTCGACGTCAAAAAAGGCTCTGTCTTTACCAATTTTCTGCTTGCCGACGAGATAAACAGAGCGCCCGCCAAAGTGCAGGCGGCATTGCTGGAGGCTATGCAGGAAAAGACAATCACTCTCGGCGACACCACTTACAAACTGCCAGACCCTTTCTTTGTGATGGCCACCCAAAACCCTATAGAGCAGGAAGGCACATATCCCCTGCCTGAAGCGCAGATGGATAGATTCCTGATTAAATCTATAGCGACGTATCCGTCCAGAGAAGAAGAAAAACGCATTATCTCGCGTATGGGCGGAGCGACAGTACCGGAAGCGAACAAAATAATCTCCAAAGCCGACGTTCTCGCTATGCAGGATATAGTCAAACAAATCTACGCCGACGATAAAATCATAGAATACATAGTCAATCTGGTCTTCGCCACCCGCGAGCCCGAAAGCGTCAGCGTTAAACAAGAATATATCAGAGCGGGCGCATCGCCTAGAGCTTCGCTGTCCTTTATCAGAGCCGCCAAAGTGGAGGCGTTTTTGGACGGCAGAGCCTATGTAATCCCTGAAGACGTAAAAGCCGTCGCCCACGAGATTCTAAGGCACAGACTGCTGGTGTCCTTCGAGGCGGAAGCAGAAGGAATGGACTCCGACAGCATAATAGAAAAAATCCTCCAAAGAGTGGAAATACCTTAAATCGATTATTTTATCAATTTTGATAAGAATCCGCTATTGCTTGCTGGGTTAGGGACTGCGACAGCATAATAGAAAAAATCCTACAAAGAGTATCTTAAATCGATTATTTTATCAATTTTGCTGAAAATCCGCTATTGCTGAGTTGTTGAGGTGGAATATTGCAAAGAGCAGGGTGCTTGAGTGGAGATACCTTAAAGCTGTTGATACAAAAGATTTCAAAAATAATTCAAAAAACCCCCGATGATTGGGGGTTTTATTTTGATTGTCGGTTTTAGCTGAATGTGTCGACTAAAAGGGGGTGGATTATTTGCTGGTGGAATACATAAACTAAGTCGTGTTAGTTGCTGGGATTCATGAATATATCTACCTTTTTTTCGTAAGTATACCAAGTGCCCGTCGCGCCGTCCACCGCCAAGCTGACTACTCCCGGCACAAGCCCCAATAATAAAAACGCCACGTCGCCCGCTATATAGCCGCCGCCTGGTTTCGCTGAGAGAGTTATTGTGATAGGGTGGTAGCCCGATGCCGTAATCTCCAAAGTCAATGTCTGGGCTTCGTTGGGCTGTGATACTGTGTATACCACTATGCCGTTGGTGCCTGTGGTGCCTACTACAGTGCCGTTCATTTTTACCTGAGCGCCTGATATAACTGCTTTGGTCTGCATATTTTTGACGGTGACTTGTTGGGAGAGGATGTCTCCGCGAGTGATAGCCCCGCAACCCGCCGTAATCAGCAATATGCCGAATATAATTAATGACTTTTTCATCAATAACTCCTATTTGTTTTATAACTTAATATATATATATATATATTGTCAAATAATTTACGCTCTTCAGCATTTATTTTAAATAGTATATAATAGTTGTTATTTTAAGCTTTTAAAGTCAAATACAGCCTAAAAAACCCCGTCAAAGGCTTATAATGTTTTGCTGTAAGCGCCGTCATTGTTTTTTGTGGAGTAGCTGCCGTTGTTTATCTTATAATCGGCTGATATGACGTTGATATAAAAGAGCAGAGCCTCGT
>MDSP01000308.1_pt1 | contig 10478 bp, 8 predicted proteins | sample 1005811 | NCBI WGS metagenome assembly MDSP01 (sample SAMN05526596, study PRJNA338239) | gut metagenome | isolation source: stomach gut content | host: Naso elegans | place: Saudi Arabia: Red Sea | collected 2011-04
TATTATTATATGGGTCTACTATACTGTATGGGCTTTCTAAAGTATAATCTCCTGCACTATATTCATTTAAAATATATGTGTCAATAACCTTTTGATTTTCTATAACGCTTGCTTCTATATTAGCAAAATCTTCAGGCTTTTCAATTTCAACCCAATAATCAGTTTCTTTATATCGAACTTCTTCACCACTTACCATTTTAATCCCAACAGTATATTTATCTGATGGAAGTTGACTTAAATCTATATTTAAGCTAAATCCAGCTCTATCATAATTTACACCATCATCAAAATGATTTGTTACATCAGTACGATTAATTTTAGTAGTAATAATTTCATAATTGTAACTTTCCCCTTTAAAAGTAATATAAGTTTCAGTTTCTAAAGAAGGAATTTCTTTCATTACTGACCAACCTTGAAGCTGTAGATAATCGTTTTTAATATTTATTGAGTCGATAGAATTATTTACTTGATTATTTTCTATTTGGCTAAAAGAAAGTAAACTTTGGACTAAAGAATTTAAATTTGGCATAACATCTTGTGGAGATATATAAACTTTTTGTGCATTTTCATCTACTATAATTAATTGATAATCTACATAATTAGATGACTTTAAATCTATCATTTCAGAAATACGTGCTGCAGTTGTATTTCCTAATATTGTAAATCCAAAATAAGCCTTCTCTCCAAATTCATTTACTAAACAGATATATCCCTTTTGTCTATCAAAATCTATACCTTCTACTTTGTCTGTTGTTAGTTCTAATTGATTTGCACTATATCTTCTTATATTTATCCCGAATTCACTATTTTCTATTACTTCATAATCATCTGAATATGGTTGCTCATATAGTACCGTTTCAGTTTCAATATCTTTAGGAATATTTATTCCACCTAACTTAAATACATAATCCGAAGGATAAATCTCCACATCTTCAACATCAAATAGTCTAGTGCTTGCCCCTGCTTTTTCCTTTATACTCCACACTATTTCATTATTAGAATTAACCTCAACTATATGACCTCCATATTCAGATACATTATCAAGATCTCCTGAAGTAATTAACATATTTCCATTATCTAATAAATTAGCATCACTTACAGAGTTTGAAAAATAATCACTACCTAGCTCTCTCCCAAATCTATTTACTACTTTTACAGTCATATTATCCTTATCAATACTATAAATAATACCCTCTGAAGCATTATCTATTGAACTAAAGTTATTTATAAAACTTCTGTGTCCACCATTATTAAATATAATAATTTCTTCTGTATTTGGATTATTATCTAAATCTTCTACAATTTCTATGGCATGATTTGTCCATGGAAAAAATTCAATATTGGCTATATCTCTTCCCTCTTCTGTAGATAAATCATACATATAATTGCCTTGTTCATCAATAGGATTTAGTAAATATGCTTGATATTCTTCTGCCCAGTAATCATGAGGAGCTAAAATCCATTCTAACTCTCTTTTATTATCTACTTTAAATAACCCTTGTTTTCTAGCTGATATTAAAATACTATCTTCATTATCATTATAAGCTATAGAATTCACATGTAACCAATCTTGATCGTATTCTATCGCAATACGATACCTATCCAAAATATTGTTATAATCTATAACCTCTACTACTTCCCCTTTTTCTAGATCTAACCTATAAACAGTATCTTCCACACCAATGCCTGTAGTGTTATGACCTGTATACATCAACTCAGTATCATTTATAGCCACGAAATCATGATGCACTCTATCATTAATATTATACGTATTATAAATTTTACCTAGCATATCTATTTCATATATAGTAGATTTTTGATTTACTGAAGCATCTAAATGATTATACAAATGACTATTTTTATTTATTAAAAAATTCCCATTATCTAAATAAGAAAATCCAAAATTAGTTTTATCTTTATAATACCATCTAATATCTCCATTCATATCAATTATAGTATTATAGCCATTTACTGCTCCTATATGAGTAAAGTGTGCGTCTGCTGGGCTAATATTTAACGCCTCTAATTCCATATCATAAATATCATTTGGCAAATCTGGAGTAGAAATTTGAATTATGTGACGCTCAATATTTCCGTTACTATTTGCCTCAATTATAACTTCATTTGTTTGCCCTGCATAAAGCCCTACTCACCCAAACAGAAAGGGAACAAAGCAGTTAACTGCTAACTTCATCCAGTTTATAGCCTTTAATTCATTCTGATATGCACCACGGCAAGACCCGATCCAGACCTATGTGTCTCCCATCACTACAGCCAGTTCTAACAGTGTGGGTCCTGCCACTGTGTGCTCCGACTCTCAAACCCAGTCTCTGGAAAACTCTAGCCACAGCAGGCCTGACTCTGCCACAGCAGACAACTCCAACTATTCTGCAAGCACCTTAAAGTTTGCACTTCTCAATGTCAGATCCCTTACTAATAAAACCTTCATTATTAACGATCTCATAACATCACATAGACTTGATTGTATTCTCCTTACTGAGACTTGGCTTGATGAAACTGGTAGCAAGGAACTGATTGAAGCTTCTCCATCTGATTTCTCATTTTCGCATTTTACCAGGTCAAACAAAAAGGGTGGTGGTGTTGCTGCCATTTTTTCAAATATTTTATCATGTAAAAACATCTTATTTGGTTCTTACTCTACTTTTGAGTATTTAGCCCTGGTAATGAAATCTGCAAATCCCTGTCTAGTACTCACAGTTTACCACACTCCAAGGCTTAAAAAAGGCTTCATATCTGAATTTGGTGAGCTGTTATCCAAAATAACTATTGAATTTGACTCAATCCTTATCTCCGGTGATTTCAACATTCATATTGATAACAACCACAGACCATTTCGCCAACCAGTTTACTGACATGTTATCAACGTTTGATTTCACACAGCACACCGCCGGACCTACTCATAATCAGGGTCACACACTTGACCTGGTCATTTCCAAAGGCCTTGATATAACCTTAAATTGCACTCTAGATGTTGGGATTTCAGATCATTTTTGTATTTTTTTCAATGTTGCTTGGGTAACCAAACATGTACCTGGTCTAAAATCAGTTAAGAGGTGCTCCATCTGTGCAGACACACCTGATAAGTTTATCGCTAGATATACTAACTCTGCTAGGGGTACCTGGTTACATTCTGGTTTTAATTCTGATTTTACTTCTGTTTTTAATTTGTCCTCATTGTCTTTGTGTGACAATTTAGTTAATAATTTTAATCTTTCAGTGACACACATTTTAGATGATATTGCACCTGTAAAAACCAAGATAATTCCTGGTAAATCTAAAGCACCTTGGAGGAATGTGGAAAGAGTGAAGGCACTAAAAAGAACCTGCCGTAAATTTGAGCGCAAATGGCGCAAGACCAAATTGCAGGCTGATCATATTCTCTATAAAGACCTGCTCAGTAAATATAACAAAGAAATAAAAACATCTAGACAGCATTACTTTTCTCAAATTATCAGCGAAAATCTCAATAACTCTAAGTTTCTGTTCAGCACAATTGATAAACTGATCAGTCCCCTCAGACCAATACCCGCTGAACTCCACTCTTCAGAAAAATGCAACAAAGTTGCCTCATATTTAAAATCCAAAATTATTAACAATCGAAACAAAATCATGGCTTCAGCTGGTGCAAGTGACTTGTCTTCTTCCACTCACTTCCACAGTGCCATACTGCCATCACCCTCTCCAACTTCGCTCCCATTCAAAGTTATGAGCTGCAAGAAGTAGTACGACAGTTAAGCTCTGCTACATATGCTTTTGACCCAATGCCCACAAAGTTGTTTAAAAGTGTTCTTAACTGTTTGGTAAATGATGTCCTTGAAATTGTTAATACCTCTCTACTCTCTGGAATCTTCCCCACGTCTCTCAAACATGCTACTGTTACACCATTGTTAAAGAAGAGCAATCTTGATCCATTTGTCCTAGAGAACTATAGACCAATCTCAAACCTACCATTCCTGGGGAAAATTCTTGAAAAGGTTGTATATCAACAATTAAACATGTATCTGTCATATAACAATTTCTTTGATGTTTACCAGTCTGGTTTTAGAGTTAACCACAGTACAGAAACTGCCCTGGTCAGAGTTGTGAATGATCTTAAAATTAGCTCTGACAACCACAAAGTTACTGTCTTAGTACTTCTCGACCTCAGTGCAGCTTTTGATACGGTTGACCATGGGATACTTCTTAAGCGCCTTGAACACTGTTTAGGCCTTAGAGGCACTGTTCTTAACTGGCTTTCCTCTTACCTTACAGGTAGATCTTTTTCTGTTGCTGTTGGTAACTCCGAATCAGATGTAGAAGTGATGAACTCCTTAGTTTGATCCACTGGAATGTGAATGGCTGGACGGATTCAAATTGCGGCTTACGATCTTTATTGCTGCAGTCCCTTGACCCTGACTTTATTTCTTTAAATGAAACACATCTGAAAAATGATGACATTATTACTTTGGAGGGATATACTTGGTTTGGACAAAACAGAAATATGCACATTAAAGCCCCTAAAGCCTCAGGTGGGGTTGGTATTTTTGTTAAGGACCAGCTATTTCAGTATTTTAAAGTGACGGTTGCCGACCAGGCAGTAGATGGCATTTTTGCTTTAAGATTTGAGCACAGAGTTTCACAATATGCCTTTGTTATTTTTTCATGTTACCTATCACCCGAGAGTTCAACACGAGGGAGGGACTCACTGACTTTTTTCAGTCACTTGCTCGGTATGGTGTATTCCCTGGAAGCGGATGCATTGTATATATGTGGGGACTTCAACAGCAGAATATCAGATAGGGAGGACTGTCTAATCTCGGATGGAGTGCCACCAAGAAGAGCCAAGGACTCAGTGTTAAATAAGCACGGTGACTCTCTCATTAATTTCATTAAAGATTCAAAATGTTGTTGTGAATGGTAGAGTTACTCCTCTTTTTGACAATTTCACCTCAATCTCGCCTAAGGGAAAGGCGGTGGTTGATTACATCATGGTTTATCAAGACTGTTTAGATTTGTGCACTGAGTTTAGAGATATTACCCCGAATGATCTGCTGGAAAGCAATGAGCCGGCTTGTTTTAAGCTTTTGGGAGATCGATGTAAAGTGCCCGACCACTCCTTATTGCTATTGAAATTTAAAGCTAACGTCTGCGTCCGGGGGACACCTATTGTCCAATCCCCAGAAGCTGTAAATAAATGTAGGCGGCCCAGAGTCTTCCCTGAAAATTTTCTTTCTTCGGAGTTATGTTGCACTGCTTTATTAGAAATGATCAGAAATTTTGAGGCATGTCGTGATAATCGGGAAGATTTGGATCTAGGTTATGAGTCTCTGTGCAGTGTGTTATATGCAGAGTTGGATAGACTCTCCCCTCCTAAATCCTCTGCGCTAGGTAAAAAGTCAGGACATAAAGGTAAACCCTTTTGGAACTGTGAACTAAACACACTATGGGCTGATGTCAGAGGGGCTGAAAAGAAATACTTAAAATGCCAGGACAGGTTGCAGAAAAAATGTTTAAGGGATGAGTTTAAACAGTGTCAGCACATATTTGATAAAAGACTGCGTTTCTTTAAGCGAAGATTCAACAGGGGTCAAGGAATGCATTTGGAACAGCTCCAGACCCATAACCCACAACTATTCTGGAGCAAAATCAGTCAAATACGACCTCAGAAAGCGCTTAAAATACCTATGGAAGTAAAATTACCTAATGGTGATCTGGATAATAGAATTGAAAATGTTTTGAAGATATGGGAAAGTGAATTTACTAAATTGTTTTCAGGAGACTGTATCCCATCAGATTTGGATGAGGATGCTCTGATCAACATACGCAAAGCCAAAGATGTCTTTGAGAGGGGAATGGATCAAGATGGGTATCCTGCAAATCAATTTCTAAGTGGAAATCTTACCTTAGAAGAAGTTAAAAGAGCTATTGATAAAGCAAAAAATGGAAAAGCAGCAGGAGTCGAGGGCCTCTATAACGAAGTACTTAAAACTCCTAAGGTTTTGTCCACCCTGTGAGGACGTTGCAGGCTGCAATGAGATGGTCTGCTGGCTGGATCTGTAACCCGCGCTGCATTTTGTCCATGTGTGGTCGAGATTCTCTGCATGCTTTAAAAACAAGGAAAAAGAAACAGAGAAGTGTTGTTTCATACAACACAAACTGTGATCATGAGCTGTTTGGGGATTTTTTAAATATGAAAAATATCTTTTCATGACTAAGTGTAAAAGAAAATCCTCCGACTCTCATAGAGCTCAAATCAAATCTGTAGCTAAATCAGTTTTTAGAGGATCTCTTACATTTTCATAACCCAAAAAAGGAAGACTGTTTTCATACAGTGAACAATGTATTGGGGTAAAATATTCATCACTTGTTATATTGAACATCAGTATTGATAAATCCCACAGTTTGAATAAATCATCTCCACAAACTGGGTGACATCAGAGACTCAGACTTTGGCTGATTCGGTCTTTTATGAGAAGAGTTTCTCTGTTGTTCTCTCAGGCTGTGATTTCTTGTAGTGAACCACAAGGATCTATCCTCCTCACATTTGTATTTTCATCTTTAAGTTAAAAAAAATAAAATCTGAAATCATTGCAGCTGGTTTGAGAGTTGAGAACTGAGATCTTTTTCTTCAACACTCAAAGTGAGGAAACCTAAAGTGATCAAACCTTACAAGGTTCCTGGATGATGCAGACACACTGATGACAGTCTTGGTATCACGTCTCTCAGAGTAACTGAGAGCAGAAACTACAGATCTAAGAGGAGACGGAGAGACTCAAATAAAAAAGAACATACTGTATTTTCTCACTCATGCTGAGATTCTGCGTCTACCTCAACACGGTGGAAGCAAAGGGATTTCGATTTGTGGTGCTCACAACTTTGACAAAACAAACGCTGAGTAATGTAATGTTGTTTGTTTCGTCTCTGTTTAACATTTTCTCTGTAACAGTTTTTCTTGTACTGATTCACAATTTTTCGAAATTCAAAATTTTCTCTGTATTGGGTTGTTTATCTTATTTTTTTTCTTTTGTTGCAATTCAGAGTTGGTTTGATATTGCTTGATAACATACTCTCGTTTCTTTGCTCTGTATGTTTCATCAGAAGCATATTTTTCTTTTTCTCTCCTTTGTTGATTCTCCTTTCTTTGTGAAATCCTGTCAGAGCGCATTAGTCTCCTCTTATATTTTTTCCTTCCCTGTTTGCCAAGTTTTGACAGTTTATGGAAGATGTCAGGTGAGAAATTATAACTGGCCACAGTATTTACCATTGGAGCAGATAAGTCTGACTTTCTTTCAGGAGCATCTGTTGATGTGACAGAATTCAAACGGACCTGCCTAGATGGTTCTGGTTCAGTTTCCATATTGTTAGTGCATACTGTGTCATCAGAGAGCTAAGCAACAACAGTGTTTATCTCAGGAGCACTTTGGCTAGAGTTGTTTCGAGGAGCCTCATCTTGCAGAGCAGTGAGTGAAGCAGAAGTAAGATTTGTTGGCAGGCTGCTTCTGGTGTGGCATCATGAAGGTTTGCCATGTTTGCACGGAGAAACTCCACAGGCTTCAACATATGGAGAGGAGGGCTGTGTTCCAATAAGTTTGTGACACTGTAAGAGTCTATCAATCATATCACTGAGATGTGTGAATGTGCCATGAGCTTGTGAACCCAGGGGAAGAGGCAAACCTTTGGCTGATCTGGAGTGTGGATCAAAGAAACCGTATCTGCCTGATCTAGTTCTGAAAACTGCAATACACAAAGTGTTCATGATAAGTAATGCATACTGGACATCTGACAACAAGCAGCTCAGTCCTGCCTCTAACTCCAAATAATTATCTGCATATCCAGGTGGAGGCTGTCCAAATGAACCAAATCTGTGTTACATATCCTTGTCCCAGTCGTGTGTGGTTGCATGCAGGAACTTCTGTAGGGAGTTCATCAATAGTCAAATAGATGTGATTAGTAACCCTCTGTCTGGCCTCATTATACATCACATTACCCTTATCCAAAACATGGTTGAGATCTGCTGTGGTGAGGTTTTCATTTTCATAGAGGAATGCAACGAAGGTGAAGGAGTTACAGGTACACTGCTGATTTCTGTTTTTACCATATTTGGAAGAAGCCTGGCTGCGGGATGCACACGCATTTAGTTCAGAGGGCTGATCTGCAAGGTTCACAGAGTTTGCATGAGAAGGTCCAGCTACAACAGCATGTGATACACTTTGACCTTTGACCTTTACTGAGTACACATTAGAAGGACCTGCAACACATGTCTCATCACTGTGGCATCCTCTCTTTACAGTGGTAGCATAAGACAGCTCTGGCACACATGAAGCATCATGTTTCCTTCCCTGTTTTACACTTTGAGGTCGAGACTCTGCAGACATCTGTACTTCTCCACTGCTCTGAGGACCAACACATTCTGCTTGCTCAGGACTTGCTGTACGGTTCATCTCTTTGGACCAGTGCAGACTTTGAGCTTGAGACCTCTTACCTTTCCTTGGCATTGTTTTTGTGCTCAAAAACCAGAAATTTAAATATATAGCTAAGAACCAAAATATTAAGGATTACTTTTAATGTAGCAGTCCAAAAAACTAACTTCAGAGAAAACCTTTACTTAATGCCCTTCAAAATGTATTAAATATATATATATATTTTTTAAACCAGACTATGAGCTGAGGCCAAAGAAACATAGCTCTGAAAACAATTTATTACAATAAAGTTACAATTTACTATAAGATCTGTCCTACTAAAATTTTAGTTGACAGAAACACTGTGGTATTTGTATATTTTAGTCTGTGACTTGGATGTCAATTGCAGTGACAGCAGCCTCACTCCAATGCCTTCAGTGTCTAAATATGTCAATATCTACAGAGCGCTACTGAGTAATCTTGTTTAGTGTTACTTTTACACTTCCACCACTTAAGTGCAGTCAAAATGTAAAGATATCCGTACTCAAAATAACAACTTTTTTATAATGGTATAAACTATAGATTTTTTGAATTAGAAATACTTGTTTCAAAAAGGCTAAAGGAATTAAATCCCAGCTCAATTCTCAGAGCTGTAAGACAGTTGGTGTGACGTTTTAGCCCAACAATTAGACTCAGGTGCAGAAGGAAAAAGCCAAGAGACACTTGAATGATTTGCAAAGAAATAACCTTTACTGGTCCAGTCCGAGGTCATACACAGGTAGGCAGGTGAAGAAGGCAACCAAATTCATTTAGGAGAAAAGCACAAAAATCAGGCAAACACGAGGAAACAAAGGCTGGAGAGCATGTGAACACAATGGCTACAATGACAATCTGGCAGAGGACACCTGGAAACAGAGGGAGTAAAAGGAAGACTAATCACTGACAAGACACAGGTGTGTGAGAACTGGCAGGAAACAGGAAGTAAATTCAGACAAAATACAAAAGGATCATTCCTACAAAATAAAACAGGAAATGAACACAACCAAGACAGAACATCACACATGCTTTTATACTTATATTGGATTTTGGATTATTGCATAAAATAAACCCATTCTGATTAGCAAAATACTCCTTGCAGTGAACTCTCATACTGTTATTCTTCAGTGTAAATGAAAAAATTGCTGAGGTACGGTCCAAGAACAAGGCTGAGATTTCTGCACTGCAAGCACAGCTGCGGCGGGAGCAGCTGAAGGTTCAGTCACTGGAGAAGAGCCTCGACCAGAAGGTGAGTGCAAATAATACATTCGATGTGTCGAGGTGTTAAATATATCACACATTATCCTCATGATTTTCTGATTTCCCTTTTTACAGGAAAAAGAGGCCGAAGAGCTCACCAAACTTTGTGATGAACTCATCACCAAAGTCCAGAAGGGCTGAGCTCAGCTGTAAATACTGAATATTTTAATGACTTTTTTTTCTCCTGTTCTCCTTGAATGTTCATGTCCAGATCATTTTCTTGTGTAGTGTGATGTTTGTCTTTTTTTAATGTTCTTCGTAATACTGTAAAAAGAGGTTAATAAAGATAATTTACAAGTCTGATTATTAAAGTTAACGTTTTGAGGTTGTTTTCTCATTTCTGCATGACTACTAACCACTAGGGGGCAGTATTTGACTGCATAATGTTATGGATTTTGTCATCTGGGTTTTGGATGTTAAGCTTTCTTTGTGAATATGAAAGTAAAACAGGTACTGTAGGCTTAAAAATAACTTGAAAAACATGCTCTTTTTTTCTACTTCAAACACATAAGCAGTTGTACTCGCTCCTCATCTGTGTGGAGCCGAAGCTCATCCCATCCTGCGATGCTCTCAACAAAACAAGCTCACCTGACACAATGCTCCCCTTCTTTCCTGAGCAATCACAGGGTCCTGTCACATCACTCCCCGAGCAGGACAATGCACTTCCTAAATGGTGAAAGGAAATCCTACCTGGATTGGAGTTGAATGAGGTGGTAGTGCGGACCGGTGAGGCGGGGGGGGGCTGATTCACTTTAAATGGAGAAAAGATGCTGGTCACTTGGT
>MDSP01000309.1_pt1 | contig 10434 bp, 4 predicted proteins | sample 1005811 | NCBI WGS metagenome assembly MDSP01 (sample SAMN05526596, study PRJNA338239) | gut metagenome | isolation source: stomach gut content | host: Naso elegans | place: Saudi Arabia: Red Sea | collected 2011-04
AAGATGTGATTAATGTATTGCCCCAAAAACTAAAATTTGTAAAAAGTCCCATAATAAAAAAATTACCTGAATTCAAGCCCTTTGGGGGATAATTGCGTTAAAAAATATATGTTATGAATTAGTGAAAACTGTGCAAAATTCCAAGACGATAGACTGGGGAAAGAAAGATAGTATAAGGGCGGCGATGCATAGAGAAATAAAACGACTTCTGAATAAATATGATTATCTGCCAAAAGATATCGAGAATGCAACGGATAAAATTATAAAACAGGCTGAAGAACAAGAGGCGGCTTAAACCATACTAGGTTTTTGTATAACATAGTGCATGGGTAGAGTGTATAAATAAATATTGCCGGGAACCAGGAGTGTGTCTTAGAAATTATTTATATTTCTAAGAATATACAATTGTATATAGCTTTATAAATATGTAAGGTGCAAGCCGTATATAATTATTCGACTCCATAAAATATATGTCCATTAATTCTCTGGAAAAGTTCAATAGCATATTTATCAGTCATACCGGCAATAAATCCGACAATAGCAAACACTTTCTCTTGTTTACTTTCTGCTGATTTGTAGGTAGAGCATTCCGTATTAAGAATTTTAAGAGCATGTTTTTGTTTTTTTGTGGTGTCTGCGCTAAGTTCTGCTCCTAAAAAATTATCAAGAAGGTTTTCAATAATAGCATAACCTGAACCCTCAAGAAGTAGCTCGGCTCTGTGTCCATAAATATAATCTTTACTAAATTTCTTAAGTTTATGAAAGTTTGTTAAAATAGTAGTAGTTGAATTTTCACATATTAAAGAATTACAATAAGTGCCGCTCATGATAGTTTCATAATGTAGAATAAATTGGTCCCGAGCATAACCAATCATATTAGTAATAAAATAAGCACGTATCATAGCTAAAATATCACGATTTTTGGGATTACTGTTAAAAGAAATCCATTTGTTTTCATGTATGGTCTTTATGTTGGGATATTTATCTTCAATAGTCTTTTTTTGAAAGTCGGTCAAACTATTGTAAAATAAGTCCATGACCGGAGTATTGTTATCATCGATAGGGTCGGAGACGTTGATAATTTTGGCACGTACCGCATCTTCAAAATCCATCATAACATAACCGATATCATCAGCAGCTTCCATGATGAAAGCTAGGGGGTGGCGACCCCAAGATTGTTGTGTGTTTTTTATATTATGTAAAGTTTTCAGTATATAATCAGCATTATCCTTGTCTATAGAAAAGATGCCGGCTTTTTTATAGATTTCGGGGCATGGTTTTTCATTTGAATATTGGCTTGCTTTATTTTCAACTGTTATTGGGTATTTTATGAATGCTCCAATACTAGCATAAGTTAACTGCATGGAGCTTCGAGATAGCAGTAATCTCAAACCATAACTATTGCCGTCAAATTGTAATAAATCATTATATAACAATGTAGAAATATCTTCTAATTCAGTTTTAAATTTTTGTATACTGTCGCTAATTGCTGATTCACCGGCATGACCAAATGGAGTGTTGCCGATATCATGTGCCAAGCATGCTGTTCCTACAATATCAATAAAGCTGTTCATAAATAATGTTTTTTTAGAAACAGGGTCGAGCGTGTTACTTTCTGAGTTGCAAATATCTTTGTATACTTTTTGATACCAATCGATTAGCTCTTGCGGCAATAAATCTTCATCAACAGAAATCAGCTTTTTATTAAATAATTCAAGGACTATCATACGGGCTAATGACTTGCCAATTGTAGATACCTCTAAAGTATGGGTGAGGCGATTATGAATTACAGAATTATTCGGAGCAGTAAATACTTGTGTTTTATCGCTAAGCCGTCGGAATTGATCAGAGTAAAGAATGCGTAGATAATCTCTTTCGTATGGTGAGCGAGTTTCACTCGTTTCAAGTGTTGATTTGTCTTCTGGACGATTTCTTGCTAGAGTGAAACGTTTTGTGGAAAGCAGATTTGACCATTTCATTTTTTTCATGATAACTCCTTTAATATAAATATATTCATTATCTTTATAAAATTAATATATAGATGATATAAATATACAAAAAAAGAAAAGTCCCACATATTAAGTAGGACTTTATCTAAATACCCAAACCGGGCTATCGGAGGAGACGGGACTTGAACCCGCGGCTTTCGGCGTGACAGGCCGATACTCTAACCAAACTGAGTTACACCTCCAACTATTATCATAGTTTGTAATATTGACGGAAGAGGGACTTGAACCCCCGAACAAAAGATTATGATTCTTCTGCTCTACCGACTGAGCTATTCCGCCTTATTTTTGCCCATCGGCTTTGCGGAGGGAAGAATCGAACTTCCGACCTCCGGGTTATGAGCCCGACGAGCTACCACTGCTCTACTCCGCGACGTTGTATAATTATTATAGACTATTTCGACGGCTTTGTCAATAGTTTTTAAAATTATTTTTTAATTATTTTTATATTATTGTTTCTCGGTGTTATTTCTTGCCTTGCAGTCTGTTTCTCATTCTGCCGATTACGCCTTGTTTCGGGGTGTGGTCGACGGGGGCGGTGCTTTCTCTCTGCATATCTTTTTGGGCGGCGATGTCTTTTTTGCCGTTTTTCTGCACGCGTTTTACCAGCGATTCTATGTCTTCAGCGGGGTTGTGGATGAGGACGCTGCCGAGATATTTGAAGTAGGTCAAGCCTTCAGGCATGGAGGCGAGTTTTAGGTAGCGGGAGCGGATTTTTGAGGCGAAGGCGCCTGCCAGCTGTATAGAAAACTGTCTGTCCTTGACCGTGATTATCTCCATAGACACGTTATTCAAAAAATTATAAAGCTGGGTGCGGGCGTTGGCTTTGTCGACGGGGTCTTCGGCGTGATTGATGTCGTACAAGAAAAATTTATAATCGGTGAGGCGCTGGTGTATGTAGAGCGAGGTGTTGACGGCTCTCATGGTGACGTTGTCGTTGGATAGGGTGTTTAGGATGTGGTTGAACATAGCTATCTCGACTATTAAAAATATAATAGAAATCCCCGCAATTACGGATAGGATTATATAGCCGCTGGATTCTAAATTTGCAGGGAACAAATAATCCAAAAGCTGGCTTATGTAATTAGATATTCTATGCATTGTATTATCTCCTTAATAATATTTATAATATTTTTTTCAGAATTTCTGATTTTTTGTCCGCAATCATCGTTGCAAAAAGCAGACCCATAGCCGTGAAGAATATTATATATTCCGTGAGCCAGCCCCACAAGACATAAAAGCTTTTTTGGGTGATGGGCATTACAGGCACCAGCGCTGTATGCACGCCGTCGGTGTATTCCGGGATGGGGGCGTAATCCATTCTGCCGGCGGGGTCGACGACAGCCGATACGCCTGTGTTTACGGAACGGGCTATAGAACGTCTGAGAGATACCGAAGTATGCGCGGTGTTTGCGAGGTGCTGCCAGAGGGGAGCTTTTGCGCCGATTTTCCAGCGGTATGCCCAGCCGTCGTTAGTGGAATTTGCGAAATATTGGACGCCTTTTTTTACAAAAATTCTTCCCAGTATAGAATAAATATCCTCAAAACAAATCAATAATGCAAATTTTGCGCCGCTTTTGCTGGTAAAAATTGTAAAATCTATACCCGGAGACGCCCAAGCAGCCCCTATAGCCGATAAAAATCCGTCCAGCCACGCCCAATTACGAGAGCCGGGCACCCACTCGCCGAAAGGGACTATGTGGATTTTGCTGTAGGTGTTGGTGATGTATTGTCCGTTTTCGTAGGTGACTAGGGTGGCGCTGTTGTAGGACTTGCGGTCTTTGTCTGACGAGAAGTGAGTCAGCATAATAGGCGCGTCCAGCTCTTTGGCAAGCTCTATGAATTGTCTGTTGTTGCTGTTGCGGGGGGCGTCCCAGCCGTATGCGCTCATCTCTTCCCAGAAATATACAGACAGCATAATCTCCGTCTGCAGGATGAGGTCGGGTTTTTCGTTGGAGACGGAACGCATCATATCCAAATATTTCGCCGACAGCTCATCGCCCTCGCGACTCCAAGAGCTGTGTCCCGGTCTGTTTGGCTGGATGAGGACTACGCGGTCTTTGGGCATTTTTTTGTCTATCAGTTCAGTCCAGCGGTAGTACGCCGACACGCCGTAGGCTAAGTTGCACAGAAAAAAGAACAGCGTCACATATAGGGGGATAAAACTTTTTTTGAGAGCGTCTTTGGGTGTTTCGGCGGATTCGAAGTTGAGCCAAAGCTCTGCGATACAGGAGTTTACCATTAAAACGATAAAGCTGATACCCCAGCCGCCTATTATATCAGCGCCCTGCATAAAAATAAGCTGCTGCCACAGAGCGTCGACGGGGGTATTCCAGCGGAATCCGAAAAATCCCACTCCGCGTATTATCTCCATTGACAGCCAGAAAAGCGGGAAGAGCAGGAATCGTATTTGAGGGAATTTTTCGGCGGTGTATTTGGTGAAGACCATAGCGCCTACAAAATACAAAGCATATATAGGGAATGCAAAAAACACGCTGGCTTCGTGGAAGGCTATCAGCCAGTACAGCGTAGACAGGTAGTACAGCCACCCAAAGCCAAAACCGTACAAGGCGAGGGCGTTTAGGGGGAGCTTGTATATAGAATAAATCAGCGGTACAAACGCCACCCAGATAAAAGGCATATCAAACTGCGCAAAAGACAGCGCCGATAACAGCACCCACAGCGAAAAATACAATATATAAATATATCTGCTGTTTTGCAGATTGGTGATTGCGGTTTTTATATTCGGTTTATTCATTGGGCGTCCTTGAAATTTTTGTATTTGGAGTAGTCGGCTTTGGGGAAGACGGGCGACAGGGTGTCGCTGATATGCTGCCATTGTTCGGGGGTGATTTGCGAGTAGGGCAGGGGCATAACTTGGTAGCGGGAGAATGAAAGTATCATAGAATCGGGCATACAGGTGATGTTTTGTATGCGGTCGAGAGGGAAGGCTCTTTCGCCTGCGGACGTCTTCCAAAATATCTCGTCTTTGTTGAATGTAAAGCACATAGCGTCGTGGAGGAATTCTGTGTTGTCGTAGATGCTTTCGGCTCTGTTGAGTATTATATAGGGCATAAAAAGCGTATAAAACACAAACATTAACGTCCATGTTACTATGTTGGACATTGCTCGGGGAGTCCAAAAAAACATGCTGTTTATGATAACAAAGAAAATCATCACAAACAGCAGTATAGATATAAAGCCGTGCGCAGAACGCTTTAGCATATAATTTTGTATGTTGGTAGAGTAGGTGGTTTTGTCTAGGGTGATAGATACCATTATATTCTCCGCTGGATTTGTTGTATTTTGGGGAATCCGCGCTGTCTGAGTGCAAGGCTGCGGATTTTATATTTAACTATAGACTGCAGGCTATAGTTATTTTAATTTTTTATATTATTTTCATATTATATTCAAATATCTATATTATGTCAAGCACTTATTTTAATATTGCAAAGAAATTTGCAAAATAATTTTGACTTTTGGAAAATTTTTTTTATATTTAATCAAACTTAATATTCGGAAAGGCACTCTGTTATCAAGATGATTTTTTAAATAATTATATCTATAGCTTAAATTTTTTTTGAAAAATACCGTTAATACATATAAGGTGTGTATATTGTTTATATGGAAATTTTTGCTTATGTATTGCAATTTGTAAAAAAATGTAGTATAATGTAATTGAATTTCCAAAATTACAAATCTATTAATATTGATATATAAAAATTACTGTCGAGGTACTATTATGAAGAAAGGTATGTTACTAAGCTTGGTTTCGCTATTTTTTTTCGCAGCTTGTAATATTGAGAGCAGGGAATCTTTCTCTCTAGGCTATCAAGAAAAGCAAATCACTTACACTTTGGAGCAAGGACCGTATAAGTCCATTGACCCTGATGGCATTTTTGATAACGCCAATTATGATGCGTGGGACTTTAATATCGACCGAATGGAAGTCGATGTCTACACCATTAAAGACGGCGCTTATCAAAGCAACAACAAATACTCTGTCGAAGTTATAGAGGATTTGAGCCGTCTGCAGGGGATTTTGCGTTTGTACGGTAGCGGTCCGCTTAATAACAATTATGTGGGCGTTGTTGCGATTACAAATGCTGACGGAGCGTTTCTCAAATTAGCTACCCAGACTACTACGGATTCTATATTGACGGCGGCGGACAACCAGGCATACTGGCAGTATGCTTCCGACCCTATCGTGTTCCGCTTGCACAAGTCTTATGCCGGTCAAGAGATTATTTCTTTGGATGAGGACGGATTCCTCCCTGAAGACAATTACGAAGTATATCTGCCTTACTATGAAGACGGCAAATATATGCTCTCGCAAACAGACGTAGTCGGCGAGACAGAAACACCGAGACCTGAATTTGAAATCGAACTTCTGACCACCACCGTGATACCTCTCAATGTCGAAGTATATACCGCTACAAAAGGCGGAGTGTCCACATTTATCGGTGTGGAATTTGATTCAGACCCTACCAGCTCCAAATTCAAATACGTCGAAGCAGACTCTTACACAGAAACACTCACCAAGCTTGACGCTATGACTGTATTCAACAGAGAGCTGCGCGCCGAAGCAAGAAAAAGCAATGCAGCAATAAAACGCCTCGAATTGGTGCAGATGGTTTATCTCGACCCTTCTTCACAGGATTACTACTGGGATGCTACGGATGAATTGGTGTTTGATTCCGACGCAATGGAACTCACCATTATCACTACACTCAACATCAATACCAGTGAGCCTTTCGGTTCTACAAACTTCCTGAGATACGGCGTCGTAATGTGCGAAGTCAGCGGAGACGAGTCCGGTGTGATGAGATTGGACGGTTCTGTAGGTAAATACAGAGCTAACAAATATATCGCGTTCAGAATATTCGAAGATGCTGCCAGAACCTCGAGCAGCCCTACTTATATGACGATGTCGGCTTACAGCACTTTGACGGACGCTGTGAATCAGATGGCTTATTATGAAGGATTAAACACTTCCGCTCTGTCTACAAACTATCAAGACAAAGACACCGCCACAAAGCCTTTCCGCTTGGGTAAAAACCTCAGCGATGTGGGCGCTACATGGGTGCGTTTGAACGAAAGTTTGGACGGCGGTATGACCTATGACGGTAAAAACACAGAAAACTTCACTTTCATTGATACTGACGAAAGAACTCTCCAATATGCAAATATCGTAAACGGCGAAACCACCACTTCGTATTATAAACTCGTTGTGGTCGTCGATGTGAACGACACGAACGGCGTATTCCAACTTAAAGGATACAACAGAAACGAAACCACAGGTGAATTTACTACAGAAGATACCACCGCAGAACTGCACAATAAATATTGGGCTGTAGAACGCGGTTCCGAAATATACAAAACACAAGCCAAATACGGCGTAGCAGACTCAATCACTGCCGCTATCGCCGCCAAAAACTCGGCTACACTTTTCAATCTCCACGAAAGCCGCGCCCTGCCTAACGATTACCGCGTAATCGTCAGTATGGAGGATTTCGGTGTATGGGTAGCTATGACCTATCCTGATGATGCAAACGGCACTGATTATGCGCCGGGTATCGTTCCTCCGACTCTCCCTGATACGGGTGTTGTGCCGAACTACATACAGACTTCTACTATAGAATTGAACTTTGATACTTCTACAGGTTCGCCTATAATGACATACACTCCTGTAACCTCTCTGCCTGCTGATATAGATACACCTGTAAGAGGCGAGACCTCCACATACAGACTCGAAACCGAATCTGACTTGTCTTCGTCTTATGGTGTGTTCAAACTCGAACTGGAATCCGGCACAGACTGGGCGCTCATGGTAGGAAAATATATCGCAGTCCGCGTCGATACAGGCGCAACAGCCGATAGAGCTTATTTGGCATTCGGTGATACAGTAACTGAAGCACAAGATGAAGTCGCCAGAATCTACGGCTCGTCTGCCGATGATACCACTTCTTCTTCGAAGTTCTATACTTATTACTCGAAAGAAACCGTGCCTTTAACAGCAACATTCGCCGATACAATCGACGGTATCCGCTACATGAAAGCCAATACCGACGCCGACGGCAACCCTGACGGCACATATACACCATACAACACTCAATATGTCACATTTACATTCAGTCCGTTGTTGATGACTGTGGAAACCGTAGCTCAAAACAGCACTTTGATTTCAACAGATACTTACCAAATATCTATGAAAGCCGACGAAGGCAGATATGCAGGTATATTCCAAGTTACCTCCACAGGTAAAGAGTATCACAACCAATTTGTACGCATAGATGTTCAAGAAGGTACAAGCGATAAAGAGAATATCAGATTGATTTTCAATTCATCCAGAACCACTATCGATAATCTGCCTGAGATAGGTAATGCGGCTGCGTTCTCAACTACAGAAACCACGCACAAAATACAAGAAAGTGTACATGTCGACAGCACCGTCTTAGACGAAATGCTGGGCATCAGCGACAAGTGGTCAAGCATTGATTATACCGACAAGCTGTATGATTTCAAAAATAACCAGACTATCTCAATAAACCAAGACGACAGCAGAGTAACTATCACCACCTTGCAGAACAACATACTCGTAGAAAGCAATCAGTATGCATACCGCTTGATGATAGACGACCCGGATAACGGCGAAGGCGTCATATATCTCGAGGGTTCGGGTGCATACGCAGGCAACTATATGGCGTTCAAAAAAGCTGTACAGGCTATACCTGATGCGGCGAAAAGTGATAATTGCGGATTTACCGAGCAAGACGGTTACAGATTTGCATTTAGTCAATCATACGGTACTGCACGCTCTGAAGTAGCTGTAACAACAAACGATATTAACGTAAAACCTTTCGATAAAATGGAAGATGCAACCATTGCCAAAGCTCTATATGATTTGGGCAGCTGGGTCAACGAGACCAATCCAGGTTACGGTACAGGACACTTCGCGATGATGGTATCCGGTTCGTATCAAGTAAACAACACCGAGAGCTGGACTTTTGATACGACTGCACGCACCGTGACAATTACACACAACGGCACAGCGCAGAATGTCACATACGATGTGCATATGATTTCCGCTACCGATGCGACGCTTTCGGGAGGAGTCATTCAAAGAGAAAGCTCCGTATTCTACTTGAAATCTTCATCAACTAACGACCCTTATTACAATAAATATGTGACTGTAAGAGGTCAGACATTGATAGGCGACCCTGCAGATGATGAAAACTCACCTGTGGAATCTACATTCACAGCTTATATCGATACTTCTCGTAATATAGTCGAAGCCACTCCTATGGTTGAGGGAGACTCTACGGTAGTACGTTATATGAGAGACTGGAGGTCGGCAAGTGTGAACGCACGCGCTATCGACAGAGCCTCCGGCAAAACATGGGTCAAGCTGTCTTCCGACAACCAATTTAACCGCACTTCTACAGAGGAGTGGGAATTCAAAGTCAATGACAGCTCTCAAATCAATGTTTGGAGAGTGAACGGTTCGACCAGAACACAAGAAATATACAACTATACTTCCAGAGAAGACGTTGACGCGTACACAGGTATATTCTACCTTACACACGTAGGCGGAGGCAATACATACGGAGGACACACCGTAGCTATCTATCTCGGTGGAAATCCTGATAACGCAGATGAAGACTCCTACGACGACGGTTTGATGAAACTCTTTTCGAAAACCACCGCGTCTGTAGCTTCCGACACACAAGCCGAAGTCCTTGCATCATTGAGAGCTATGGACGAATGGAACTTCAGAGTGCAGGAAGGCGCTGTAATGCCGTTTAATCCTATAATGCTTGTCGACGAAATCGATACCAGCGGAAAAGGCTGGACAGAGCTTACAGGAGAAGGTTACACATACAATGCCTCCGATGATAACGCTGAAAGAATGCTCTTCGTTGCAATGGACAGCGAAAACGTTGACGGTTCTACCACATACGAAGTACACGTAGGCAGAGGTCCAAGCTTTACAGCTACAGCAGCCAACAAGTACAGTATGAGAATGCTCAACTCTACAGCTAACGGTACAGCATTGCAGTTCAAATTGTTCGGCAATGACGGCGAGTTTACAAATAAATTTGTAGCGATGGAAATCGGTACAGAATTGAACGAAAAATTATTGAAAGTAGCTATCGCAGATACAATGAACGCAGCATTAAGCGAAGTTAGTGATATTGCCGCTACGTCATTCAACTGGGCTGCCGATGACAGAGCTTCTGCGAACTTGGGTCAGCTGGGAGCAATAGGACGCGATACATGGACTTTGACTAAAAATTACTCCGAAACAGAAGTAGAAGACTCGTCAGCATTCAAGACACCGCCTGCAAACGGTGATGTGGATGGATTCTACCGCGCAAGAGAAGACGGCGTGAATGCACCGCAGTATAATGCTTCGGATACTATCGAT
>MDSP01000312.1_pt1 | contig 10400 bp, 10 predicted proteins | sample 1005811 | NCBI WGS metagenome assembly MDSP01 (sample SAMN05526596, study PRJNA338239) | gut metagenome | isolation source: stomach gut content | host: Naso elegans | place: Saudi Arabia: Red Sea | collected 2011-04
AAGCATTAAAATCAATAAAATTAACTAATAATCCCCAACAACCCACAGTACAGAGCCACTGAAGAAGAGGTCAAAGCCTGAGTAACACACTTTATTTTTTCCTCAGACCCAGAAATCAGAGATCTGAGAAGGTTTTCTGTCAGTAATCATTATTTATCAGTGTGGCAATTTTTAAAAGAAAGACAAAAAACTTTTGAGGACGAATCCAGGGGGGAAAAACAACCCGAGAGCAGTTTAAACGTCTGTGTCCAATCTGCTTTCTGACATCTGGGACTTCTCAGTGTGGCACACCTCTTTGATCTGTTGGAGGTTTCACACGTTGACATAAATTATTCTAATAAGCAAAGTATTTGTGAGAGAGCTGTTGCTTTCTCAAATTCCTTCGTTTTTCCACGTTGAAAATTGTATTTCAGTTCAAGATGGGGCTACAACTGCCTCTGTTCCCTCAACAATGTTAAGCACAACGTGCCATGCTTGTTATGAGTTTCATGTCATCCTACTCTAACAAATGTGGGTATCATTTCAAACACACAGTGAGTCTGAGCGAGACAGTATGTAAATTATATCAAATGAAGGTTTCATCTTTTAGAGTAATGTGTTCACATCATGTTTCCATTACTGTCACACTCACAGTCAACAGGAAGTTCACTAATGATACAGAGACGTGTGAAAAGAAACCCAAAAGAGTGTAACACTTCTTCATATTTATCATTAATAACTGGTATATTTGTAGTTAAATAAACTTCAGTCAATTGTGAAGGTACATTATGTGCTGGTTTATATTTTTTGCCATGAATGAGGAGGTTGTTACATTTTCTTGACACCAACTGTATTTGGCTGCTGGTTGTTAGAATTCTGTGTTAAACATTGAAGTCAACATTATTGACAATCTCTATTAACGCCCAACTTTTTTAAAAATTTATTATCCATTCACAAAGTATTCTAAACACCACCTGCAGCTTTTTAATGACTGTTCACAACAATATTTATCAAACAAAGTATTACAAAAATCAGTGTTTATCAGTGGCTCACAAATCGATTATGAAACGTGACAAAGTATTAATCTCTCTAAAGAGTGTTTAAGGATGCTTCAGTAAGTAATTATTAAGGTTTAATACGGTATAATAATTCAGTTGAACCCTCATGTTTGCTGAAGTGCTGATTTTACATACAAGCTAATGATTAACAATGAACAAAGTGTTCAAATGTATTGTGGCTGTTAGTCAGCAGATTAGAGATATTGATGCTGAAATTGCTGAGATTGATGCGGAGCTTGATGGGTATTATAAGGCGTTAGGGGTGTGTCTATGAGGAATGTGCCTAAGCTGAGATTTGAAGGGTTTAATGATGAGTGGGAGGAAAGACAACTTGGCGAAATGGGAGATTTTCATAAAGGAAATACATTGTGTAAAGCTGATTTAACACCCTATGGTAAACCCTGTATATTATACGGAGAATTGTACACTAAATATAACGAAGTTATAACCCAAATTTATAGCAATACATTAAATAATTCAGATAAGCTATTTTCTGGACAAGCAGAAGATATTTTAATTCCCAGTTCGGGTGAAACGATATTAGAAATATCTATCGCTAGTTGCTTAAAAATTAATAACGTTTTGTTAGGTGGTGATATTAATGTGTTTAGACCTAATAATGTTAATGGTACATTTTTAGCATATCAACTAAATAACACTAAAAAAACTGCTATAGCTAAACTGGCACAAGGTACTATGGTAGTTCATCTGTACAATAGTCAGTTAAAAAAATTATTAATTAAGACAGGAAGTTCTGGGGAACAAGAAAAAATCGCTCAATTCTTTACCTTGCTAGATAAAAGAATATCTCTACAGCAGGAGAAAGTTTCTCTACTGAGAGAAAAAAAGCGAGGTTTGATGCAACAGATATTTTCAAGGAAGTTGCGATTTAAAGATGAGAATGGTGAGGCTTATCCAGAGTGGGAAGAAAAGAAATTAGGGGAAATAACCATTAAAATAGGAAGCGGAAAAACTCCGAAAGGGGGTAGGGAAGTATATACAACTGATGGAATAATATTTTTGAGAAGTCAAAATATTTATAATAATCGACTTGAACTAAACGAAGTAGCATATATAGACCAAGCGATAAATTTAACTATGAAATCTACAGAAATACAACCAAATGATATCTTATTAAATATTACAGGAGCATCTATTGGTAGATGTTGTTCTATACCATTAGATTTTCCCAAGGCAAATGTTAATCAACATGTATGTATAATACGACTTAAAGAAAATTATCAACCTATATTTATTGTACAACAAATTATTTCTCCTAACGTACAACTACAAATAAGTAAATATCAAGCAGGGGGCAATAGAGAAGGACTAAATTTTGAACAGATTAAAGAATTAAGAGTATTTATACCAAGCAAACAAGAACAACAAAAAATCGCCGACCTACTATCAATCTTAGATAGGAAAATCGAAAAAGAGGACGAGAAGTTGAAATCGCTTAGAGAACAAAAAAAGGCGTTTGTGCAACAGATGTTTGTATAACGATAAAAAACCAGACTACAACCTACGAGTCTGGTTTTTTTCTATTCCTTTCATATTAACTATACCTTATATATTTTAAACTACTTTATCCTAATTAAATACTACTGTAATAAAATAATTTGTATCTACAATATTTGTATGTTATAATTAACCAGTAAATTTAATTTATAAATAAAAGGAGAATGAACTATGAGTAACAATAAACAAATTATTTTACAGGGATACAAAGAACTACAAAAACTTAGAGAAAGTAATTTACCAAGTTTTTACTTATCTCATGAAGATGCAGGAAGATTAAAAACAACATTGGAATATTTAGAAAAAAATAGCTATATTAGATTAATTGCTAAATCACAAGTTGTTATATATCAATTCTTACCAGAATTTGACTATTTTGAGAGGCAATTTAAGGAGCAATTTAAAATGGAAATAGAACAAGAAACTACAAATAATAGCACACTAAGTAATAAAATATTTATTGTACATGGGCATAACGAAGTAATTCTATATCAAGTTGCAAGATTTCTAGAACAATTAGAGCTTAAACCAATAATTTTGCATGAACAAGCTAGTGTAGGAGGTACTATTATAGAGAAAATCGAGAAATATACAGATGTAGCTTTTGGTATTGTACTATATACTGCTTGTGATGTTGGGAAAGCTAAAGATGAAAAAGAAGAAAAACCAAGAGCACGCCAAAATGTATTATTAGAACATGGATACTTAATGTCTAAATTGCATCGCTCAAATGTATGTGCGTTAGTAGAAAAAGATGTTGAACTTCCTAGCGACGCATCAGGTATTGTTTATGTAGAATTAAATAATAATGACTGGAGAATGAACTTAGCTAAAGAAATGAAAGCAGCAGGTCTTTCTATAGATTTCAACAAACTTTTTTAAAATTGATTGCAACTACTATATTATCAATACAAGATTTTTAGGGATAAGTTAAAAGTCCCCACAAGTTGGGGAGCATAACTTATCTAAAGCTGAATTGAACACACAAGTTGCATTGACATCAGACTTATACTATATATTATTCCAGTTGACTATCAAATGTCAACCCCTTTACACAAAAAAGCCAGACTACACCTCGCAGTCTGGTTTCCCTCTACTCTACAACAAAACATTCCCCGCCCAACGATACAACGCATACCATTCTTCTCTAGTTAGCATATCGCTAGTCGCCTCACACATTTTCCCCAACCTTTTCGGGTCAGTCGTTCCAACAACAGCTTGCATATTGGCAGGGTGTCTTAAAATCCAAGCAACAACTATCGCTTGTGGGCTAACCGTTACATAAAATGTAAAAAATGACAAATTGCCTTTTTACACCTCACCCCTAACGGCTAGGGTATACTGTTAAACAATCAACCTATTTCACTAAAAATCTAGTCTTTATCAATAGATATTCTTTTGCTTAACAGGCATTTCTAATAAAATCCATAAAGTACAATTATAGTAATCTCTTGGGTACTATCAATTTCTTTACAGATTAATAATATTACAAGTATTCCCTTATTACATTTATTTATACAACAAAAACATAAATTTTTTTGGTACTTTTGTTTTTTTGCCTAGCAGTAAAACACCCCTTTTTGTTTCGCAAGTATAGCAATTTCCGAATTCAGCTCCGTATATTGTGGGTGTCCCAAAAACGCACCTTTAACAGCCGTGCTTTGAAACGGTGACCACGCTTGAATCGTCACTTTATTTAGGCGACAATAATCAAGCACACCCCCATCACGCCCATCTCTTTTATAGCCGCCCCAAAAACTCGCTCCGACTCACCATTACCGTAAATATCGGCGTGATCAAAAAAGTTTATGCCACCTTTTAATGCCGTTTCCACAAGTTTTATAACTTCTGGAACTTTGTACGCTGATATTCTCATACAACCAAGTGCAACTTGTGAACCCATAAGCCCTACATTACCAATATCAATTTTTCGCATAACTAACACTTCCCCTAATTTATTTAACTACCTAAATAAATTATATTAGCTTTTGTTCTAAATATTCATCGTAAGTTGTCATTTTGTCGACAATTCCATCTGCTTTAACTTCAATTATTCTATTTGCGATAGTTTGAATAAACTGGTGGTCATGTGATGCAAATATAACGTTTCCTTTAAAGCTGATAAGCCCGTTGTTTAATGCCGTAATAGACTCTAAGTCTAAGTGGTTTGTTGGTTGGTCTAAAAGCAACACATTTGACCCTTTAAGCATCATTCTTGACAACATACATCTAACTTTTTCGCCCCCAGAAAGCACATTCGCAGGTTTTTTAGCGTCTTCACCAGAAAACAACATACGACCCAAAAATCCACGCAAATAACTTTCAGTTTGGTCACTTGAAAACTGTCTAAGCCAGTTGATTAAGTCTAAATTTACACCTTCAAAAAACTCTGTGTTGTCTTTTGGGAAATACGACTCACTAGCAGTAACACCCCATTTAATAGTTCCGCTATCTGGTTCAGACTCTCCAGCCAATATTTTAAACAGCTCAGAAACTGCAATTTCATCTTCACCGATAATAGCAATTTTATCGTCTTTATTAAGTCTAAAACTTATATTATCAAGCACTTTCACACCGTCAATTGTTTTTGTAAGGTCTTCAACTTGAAGAATTTCGTTCCCAACTTCACGGTCTTGCACAAACTGCACAAACGGATAACGTCTAGTTGACGCTGGCATTTCGTCAAGCTCAATTTTATCAAGCATTTTTTTACGTGACGTCGCTTGTTTTGACTTAGATTTATTCGCCGAGAAACGTTTGATGAAGTTTTGTAACTCTTTAATTTTATCTTCGTTTTTCTTATTTTGAGCTTTCATCAAGCTTTGGATAAGCTGACTTGAGTCATACCAGAAATCATAGTTACCAACGTACATTTTGATTTTTCCAAAGTCAATATCAACGATATGCGTACAAATCGTGTTCAAAAAGTGACGGTCATGCGAAACAACGATTACCGTACCGATAAAATCAAGCAAAAAGTCTTCAAGCCAATTCACCGATTGAATATCAAGGTGGTTTGTAGGCTCATCAAGCAACAAAATGTCGGGACGACCAAACAACGCTTGAGCAAGTAAAACTTTAACTTTGTCACCACCGTTTAAGTCTTTAACTAGCGAATAGTGAAGCTCCGTTCCAATTCCAAGCCCTTGCAACATAGTCGCCGCTTCCATTTCGGCTTCCCAGCCACCCATTTCCGCAAACTCGCCCTCAAGTTCAGACGCACGGTTTCCGTCTTCCTCGCTAAAATCTTCTTTTGCATACAACGCATCTTTTTCAAGCATAATTTCATATAAACGAGCATTTCCACGAATAACAGTTTGCAAAACTTCGCAATCATCATATTGGAAGTGGTCTTGTTTTAAAACAGACATACGCTCTTTTGACGGAATAACAATTTCGCCCGTTGTAGGTTCAATCTCCCCAGAAAGAATTTTCAAAAACGTAGACTTACCTGCACCGTTTGCACCTATAAGCCCGTAGCAGTTCCCTGGTGTAAACTTCAAATTAACATCTTTAAATAGCTTGCTTGCACCAAACTGTAAACTAACATTATTAACTGTAATCATAACACTATCATCCTTTAATTAATTTTTTCTTACCTTATTATAATATCATTACCCAAAATTGTCCACATATTTTGTATCGAGTATTTCGTTCATCCAATTCATAACGTCTTCAATAACTAGTGTCACATTGTGGCTGTCATCGTGAAGTAAGTCATGCATGCAATTTGTATATTTTTTAGTCGTTTTATATATATCAGAAATTTTTCCGACAACTTCTTCTGCTGCGTCCGTCGGAATAACAAAATCTCTGTCGCCCGTCATAAACAAGCTTGGCAACTCATAATGTATAGCATTTTGTGATGCATACGTCATGCCATTTCGCAAAAACTGGTCAAAAAATCTTGCAGTTGAATATTTGTTACAACGTGTATCTTCTTTAAACATTTTTTTAAACTCACGGCTTTTTACAGCAACGTTTATACCGCCTCGCTTAATTTTAAATTGAGGGAAGTTATAACTCATCATTTTATAAAATCCCTCTGGAATGTAGTTACACATTCGTGGCGGAGCAAGTGCAGGCGACGAAAAAATTTGTCCAGCCAAGTCCCTTGGATACTTAAGTCCATACAAAAACGTTATTAACCCACCCATAGAATGACCATACGTTATAACTGGTTTTTTGTATACAGACAACGCTGACACCAAACATTTTATATCAGTGACAAACGAAAAAAAGTCTTCAACGTCACCCCGAACTCCTCCAGACCGTCCATTTCCTCGGTGATCAATAATGCACACACCGTATCCTTGCCCAACAAGTTTTCCCGCAAACTCCACGTATCTTCCCGAATGCTCCATATATCCATGTGCGATTATAACTATCGCTTTTGCAGATTTTGGTATATCTTTTAAGTAAAATATCGAAGTACCATCTTTTCCATCAAAGTATGCTTCACGTAAATTCAAGTAATATCACCTTCCATGCTGACTTATTATTTTATCAATCATTCTACTCCCCTCTGATTTCGACAACAAATTTATATCTTTTTGGAGAGTTACATTATATTTTTTGCATAAAGTTTCTAAATATACAGTTTGTTTCTTTGTGATAGGGGAAATTTTTGGTGGTGTAAATCCAATATTTTTTGGAACAAACAAATGTTTATTGTCGTCGTAAAAGTTATTTTTAAGGTGTTTAAACAACTCATACGTTGCAAATGCATCATCATATGCACGGTGAGCATTTGCCAAATCAATCCCATAATATTTACACAAATCCCCAAGTTTTCTACTTGGTAAATCTTTCAACACTTCCCTAGCGATAAGCAACGTGTCTAGCGTTTTGTACTCAAATTCAACATTAAGTTTACTAGCATGTATTTTTAACAACTTATAGTCAAAATTATTGATATTGTGTCCAATAAGTACACTGCCACGTGCAAATTCAACAAATTTAGGCAACATATATTCAATGCCATATTTGTCACAAACCATTTCATCTGTAATTCCTGTAATTTTTGTGATGTACGGAGGTATTTCACTAAGTGGTCTAACTAACTCACTCATTTTATCTTTAGCTATATCGTTTTCAACGTAAACAGCACCTATTTCAATAATTTCATTGTCGATAGGCTTTGCTCCTGTTGATTCTATATCAACCACTACATATTGGTTCATATTTTTTACCCTCCTATTCAAAAATAAAAATAGGGAAACTATTAACAATAGTCCCCCTATTATTGATGCTGAAAAACTATTATTCCTAACAATATAATAGCTATCCCAGACAATTTTACGAAACTAAAACTTCCTTTTTCCATACCAAACAACCCAAACAACTCTATCAAATACGACGCTGTCATTTGTGTTATTAATATTATCATAGTCGCTTTAGCAGGCCCAAGCTTTGCTATTGATGCAATAACTGTGTACACAATTCCAACACCTAACACGCCGCCCAAAAGATACATTTTGTTTACTGCTTTTAAACCTGTTATATCTGCGTCCCGTGCATATGCCAAAGCTATTAACGATACGATAAAACCAACTCCATGTGTAAGAGTGTTTGTAAACCACATTCCAACCGCACCTCTCAGTGCTGTATTCCAAACCCCTTGCACGCTCATAAATAATCCTGAAATAATTGCAACTGTTGCTGACATAAATGTCCTCCCTATATACTAAGTTACAATTAGTTTGTATTTTTTTCTTTTTATTGTATCGGATTTTACTAAAAAGTCAACAACTATTTATATTTCCCAATTTATTGGAGTTTGCCCCGTTTGCTCCAATATGTCGTTTGCAAGCTTAAAATGGTTGCACCCAAAAAAGCCAGTGTGTGCCGATAAGGGGCTTGGGTGCGGTGCTGTTAACACGTGATGCAATGGATTTGTAATTAGTGACGCTTTCGCTTGTGCGGGTTTCCCCCAAAGCAAAAATACAACTGGCGTATCTTTTTTGTTTATAGATTTAATAATTTCGTCTGTAAACTTTTCCCAGCCTTGGTTTCTGTGCGAACCCGCTTTGCCAGCCTCAACTGTAAGGACGGTGTTTAATAGCAACACCCCTTGTTTTGCCCAGCTCTCCAAGTTGCCAGATGCACGCTTTTCGCCGTTTATCTCCTTATATATATTTACGAGTGATGGTGGCACTTTTATTCCTTCTTGCACAGAAAAAGCCAATCCATGTGCTTGATTTTCGCCGTGATAAGGGTCTTGCCCCAAAATTACAACTTTAACATCGTCATATGGCGTTAGTTTGAATGCATCAAAAATTTTGTTTCGGGGCGGGTACACCGTTTGTGATACGTATTGTTCGTCTACAAAAACTTTCAATTTTTTATAGTAGTCTTTTTCTCTTTCTTCGTCTATAATTTGTTTCCATTCCATGTTGTGTGCTCCTTAGTATAGTTTTTAGGTTTTTGCCACATCTTCTTTAAAGCCTTCACCAAGCACTTCATGCAAATCTTGCACACTAACAAACGCCCTGTTGTCTGTGTTTTGCAAAAACAACCTAAGTTTCAAAAATTCCCGTCTGTCAACCGCTGTCGTTATAACTGTTTTATGCTCACCACTGTAAGCTCCTGTTGCCTCGTAAATAGTTGCCCCACGCTCAAGCTCGTTAAGTATAAATTTTTGTATCGTGTTTCCAATAGTTTTGTTTGACGGTATAATCATTACATATTTTTCTATCGAAATACCCGCAATAAAAAAATCAATTAATAAACTTGTAATAATTACCCCAAGCATCGCATAAAGCCCTTTTTCGATACCAAGTATAAACGTAGCCATAGCTACAACGACCATATCAGCAATCATCAAACTTACACCTATTTTTAGCGGTGAAAACTTTGATATAATTTTGGCGATAATGTCTGTTCCGCCAGACGAGCCTTCTTGTATAAATATTATCGACTGTCCAAGCCCCATAATTAACGAACCAAAAATTAGCGACATAAGCATATCACTAGTTAGAGGCTCTGAAACGGGCATAACAACTTCAAATATTCGCATAATAATACTAATTAGCAAGCTTGAAAATATGCTTTTTATACCAAACTCTTTTCCTAACACTATAAATCCAAGCAAAAACATTATAGCGTTTAGCACCAATATAATGAAACTTATCGGTATCATAGGCAAAAGTTCTTTTATTACGATTGATAAACCGCTAACCCCACCCCCTGCAACTTGCGATGGAGCCCAAAAAAAGTGTAAACCTGCGGAAATTAATGCCGAACCAACGACGATTTTTAGTTTTCCCATTATGTTATCCTTTCTAAAAAAACTGATATTGTATAGTATGGACGAAAAAATGCTTTTCCTATACAACGTGTAATAAAATATTATTTTATGCATAAGCTGTATAGTAATCTTTATCCTGAATGAATGGAGGTTTTTTATGAACAATCTAGGTAATATCAAACATTTATTTGCAAGTGCAAATTGCTGTGATGGATTTACATCTTTGACTGACGACGTCATTTCTACTGATACTGCTCGCAAAGTTTATACACTTCAAGGGGGTGGGTCAAAATCAACTTTCCTAAAAAAAATCGGCTCTGCGGTTATCAATGATGGTGTTGACGTGGAGTATCACCACTGCCCAACAAACCCAAATGCATTAAAAGGTATATACATACCAAGTGTTAAAGTCGCTCTTATCGACGGTTTAACGACGCCTTCTGTCGGCACAAGTGTAATCAATTTTGATGCACATATTGACCCTGATAAATTGTATGCAAACAAAGAGGAACTTATTTCATACAACGAGATGATTGAACGAAATAACGCAAAAGCATTTTTGTATTTAAAAAGTGCTCAAGCTCTATATAATGCAT
>MDSP01000313.1_pt1 | contig 10384 bp, 7 predicted proteins | sample 1005811 | NCBI WGS metagenome assembly MDSP01 (sample SAMN05526596, study PRJNA338239) | gut metagenome | isolation source: stomach gut content | host: Naso elegans | place: Saudi Arabia: Red Sea | collected 2011-04
TGGCGTCCTCTGTGGATCTGTTTGCCCTGTACGCGGGGGGGTCGAAGGAGGGGGGTAGGCAGTCTCTGATGTGCCAGGAGACTGATCGCTCTAGGCACTTCATGATTTCAGACGTAGGGCGATGGGTCTGTAATCAATGAGGCTGTGTATGGTGTTTTTTTGGGGGATGGGGATGATGGTGGAGGCCTTCAGGCAGGTGGGGACGGTGGCATGTGACAGGGAGAGGTTGAAGAGCCTGGTGAGGATCCCTGTCAGCTGGTCTGCACATGTCTTTATCACCGCTCCTGGGATGCTGTCTGGTCCTGTGGCTTTCCTGGGGTTCACCGCCGTGAGCGTCTTCCTCACCTCATGCTCCTGGAGGGAGAGATGGGGTGCTGGAGTCCAGGGGGGGCGGTGTCTGCAGGTGTGGGGTGGTCGTCTCAAACCGGGCAAAGAAGCTGTTTAGCTCCTCTGCCAGGGCACTGCTGCTGGAGGATGTGGGAGGGGCGTGGCCTTTGTAGTTGGTTAGGGCCTGGATGCCCCTCCACATCTGTCGTGGGTTATTTTCATGGAGGTATCCCTCCACTGTCTTCCTTTTTGGCCTGTTTAATTCCCCTCTTCAGATCAGCTCTGGCAGTGCTGTAGAGAGCTCTGTCCCCTGTCCTGAAGGCCAGGTTTCGAGCTCTGATCAGTCCCTGGACTTTACTTGTCATCCAGGGCTTTCTGTTTGGAAAAACCCGGATGTGTTTTTCCTCTGAGACTTCTTCTGCACAGCATTTGATGTAGAAGAGGACAGACTCAGTGTATGTGTCCAGGTCCTGATCTTCAAAAATACTCGGTACAGGAAAAGCAGTCCTGCAGCTGGACGAGAGCATTTTCAGGCCAGGCTCTGATGGTCTGATGGGCTGGTTTTGTTTGCCTCCGCAGGGGAGTGTAGGCTGGGAAGAGGAACAGGGGGAGGTGATCCGATTGTCCGAGGTGGGGGAGGGGGGACGCTCTGTAGGCATGCTTAATGTTTGAGTAAACATGGTCCAGCGTTTTTTCACCCCTAGTTGCACACTTAACGTGCTGGTGGAATTTAGGGAGAACAGACTTGAGGCATGCTTTGTTAAAGTCCCCCGCGATGATGTGAACGCCGTCCGGATGAGCCCTCTGTTGTTTTGTAATCATGAGCTGGAGATGTCCCTAGAGCACTTTTGAGGTAAATCTCTCTCTAAAATGTCTTCAAAACCTCCTAAAAGGTGTCAGGAAAAGAAAGGCTCGGTGGCTAGCAGTGGCAGCTAGTAGCTTGCTGACAAAACACAAGATATCAGCTCGGAGATGCCAGAGACTGCCAAGGCTGAACTACTTAGCCCTAGCCACCAAGGCCATGGCCACGATGACGGGAAATATTTCGGATATGATAGAGGCTAAGCTTGGCTCCTTTCTCCAGAAAACTGGAGACATAACGAAAGAATTGCAAGACACCACTGAGCGTGTTGACGAGGCAAACGCATTTCAGCTTTGGAGGATGCTGGTGTCGATACGGGGAAGCGAGTTTCCTACCTGGAAAAAACTGTGGCATTGCTGCAGGAGCGTCTGGATGACCAGGAGGACCGAGGAAGACGTAAGAATCTAAGGATAATCGGTTTGCCAGAATCCTCTGTGGATGCCTCAGCTGAACATTTTATGGAGTCATGGATTCTCAAAGTTCTTTCGCTGTCAACCAAGGTGGGGAAAATTAAACTGGAAAGGTTGGGGCTGCAGAAGAGAGGAGTCAGGTCATGTAAGCCATGCCCCTGCGTCACTGTGATTGTGAGGTTCCACCACCACTATCACAACAGCTAGGCGGATGAAGAATGTCCATTACGAGGGAAGCAGGATTTTCTTTTTTCAGGATTTTTCCGGCGGGACTCACAGAAAATGTGCTTTTGGCGAGGCCAGGAAGAAACTCCAGTCGGCTGGGATACACAGTTATGGATTAAACTATCCTGCAACCTTGAGGAGTAAATGCGAGTTCATCCGAAGCAACAAGTTTATCATACTTAGGACAATTCCAGCCTCTAAACGGTTCGATAGAACCCCTAAATTTAGTAACAGTAGCATCGCGGAGTTGAACGATAATAAGATTAGCATCCTCAAAATTAGTAGAAGCAACATTACCATTAATCGTAAATTCCGCACCATCGCAAGTATGCCATAACTGCTGAGCGCTATGCTCACCATCAAAAGTGATAGTATCACGCACAAGAAAAAACTTACGCTGAATAAAAATGACCTCCCTAGTATGAACAACATTATCCACACGCTTTTCAATCGTAGAAGACTGCCCAGTAGCCTGCAACTTCTGCGGGTCGTCAATCTTCACAAGCTCTCCATAGCCACCCCTAAATACACCTTTAGCGTAATCATAGTCATCATTAATTTGCATAAACCCACTAGCGTCCTCTGGCATCTGATTATACCCATCCACAAGAACAGTATTATAAGCGGCAGTAGTTTTAAAATACCTTGCTTGGTCAATCCAATCTACCCCCATACTAGTCGTATAACGCCATCGCCCTGAATTAGTAATAAAATTTCTACCATACGCTGAAATCTCTATATTAAGTTGGTCTTCATTCATGTGATTACTGCCCCAAGCACCCATATCAAAACTTGCGTATATAGCATCCTTCGTCCAATCGCTCCTCATAATGCTAAGCATAGTAGAAGGGAAAAAATAAGAAACATGTTTAGGAGCTACACCTTCAGTACCACCAGACAACCTATACTGAATATATTCATCGCCAATCAACTTACCAATTTTTATAAGTTGGCTTTTATGACAAGTGCCCACATTAGAATCATTAGTTACAGGCAAAGAATAGTCAGGCTTTTGCTGATAATACTCAGCCCAGCCGGCAAGCTGTAAACGTTTAATAAAAATTTGGGGTAAACTATAACCATTGTTTAAAGCGATTTCCATTAATCCATAAAAACTACGCATAGCAACCCAATGATAAGCGCCCGACATCTCATTGCTATAACCATCTGTGTAAAATAGCTCATCCCAAATCTCAACGAGGAAGTCAACGCCGTATTTAATCCAATCATCAGATACCTTAAATTCTTTAAATAACATCATAATATTAGCCATAGCCGCTACTTCTACCACTGCATGATTACCATGCTTCCAATGGTACTTCTTTAAAAAAACAGCATGCTCATAAATTGACCAAAAAATTTGAGCAAAAGCCTGTGCCGTCATACTGCTGCTATTAATTATTTTAGCCAAAGCAACCGGCCAGTTTTCACCAGCGCGCCCCGCAGCTTCAAAAGGCCTCCACGTAGATTTCTTATACTCAAGATAAGGCTTACCATCTGGGTTGTATACACGTACGTTATTGATGTAATCCAACATATGCTCAACTATAGTAGCGGCATATATTTCGTCGCCAGTTTTTTCGTACTCATCAGCAAGATACATAAAATACCCTTGCCTAACAAGTCCACCGTTCCATTCTAAATCACCTTCAGCAGCGCTATACCAATTTAGCCCATCTGTCATATCCACTGTCTTTCCATTAAAAGTAAATATTTTATTAATATAGCCATTTAGTTCATCCATAGAGCCAACGGACATAATGGGTCCAATTTCATCTAATCTAAAATCGCCTACTCTATCTTGTAGCACTTGTTGATAAAATATTAGTAACGCCTGCTCTGACTCAAATTTTATATTACAAACTTCATTAATTTTATCCAATAGCATATTAATCCTCCTCGATAATTATATAGCTCCACCACATTGTGGCCCCCATCCTTAAGTAAGTCTCCATCTTAGAGGGGGAGAATTCTTTCCTATATATAGTATAATCTATTTAGATATAAAAACTCTAGGCTAATTCACAATTCAGAAGTCGTCCCTTATAAAGCGGTGTGGACTTAAATAAATAAAATGTATAAACCCTACAATGACAGTATATAATAATATAAGTTAACTAAGTAAGAAAGGAGTAAACAATATGAATGAAATTATAAAATTGGCAAACGAAAAAGTATCTAAGTTTGACACGACAGATTGGGCGTTACTTAAAACAGCAATAATGCTAGTAGGCGTACTAATTGGCTGCACATTTAGTGGAGTATGCAAAAAAATTAAACCATTAATTTTAATAAGTTGGATAACATGCTTTGCATATTTAATGGTGAAAATGTTTGGTCCAGAAGCTAGTATTACAGAAGAATAGTAGGTAGATAATATGGATATAAAAGAGTACATTGAATTAGCAAATCAAACTGTATCAAAGTTTGACATTACCGATTGGGTAATATTTAAAGCATGCCTTGTATTAACCGGCATATTGCTAGGTTCCACATTTAAAAAATCATGCAGAAAGCTATGGCCACTATTATTTGTCACATGCATATGTAGTTCGACATGGACACTAATAAGATTATTTATAGCGCCATCGGATAGATAACAAGAAAAGCCCACGAGTTCAGTATAATGAATTCGTGGGTTTTGTTACATAGATAAGACATAACAAAGTATGAAACTTGGGCAATAAAGAAAGGAACTAATAAATTACCCAGAAACTTAAATATATATTTATTATAATGTTAATGACAACATAAGTCAATGAAAAACAGAAATATTTTAAAATATTGTGTAATAAGTACAAAATAAAAACTTAATATTAAAAAACTTTTGCTATCCTTAATCATATTTCTACATCACTGTTCTTGTCTATAATTATTCTCCGTTTAACTACAATAGAAATTTAGTTAGCTGCTGTTTAGTTAAAATAACGAAAACTATTATTCACAACTCACTAATATAGAAAATAATATATTTTATTGTCAAAATAAAAGAATTATTGTAAATAAAATAAGCCGATATGAATATAGTATATCGAGGGGGTATTTATATGATTAAGCGAAGAGAAATGTCATTTAAACAGTTACAGAATTCATATCAACCTTCTGATTTTTCCTTTGAAACCACAGAACAAATTAATGGTGTAGACGGAATGATAGGTCAAGACGAAGCGCTGGAGGCGTTAAATTTTGGCCTTAACTTAAATCATAAAGGATATAATATTTACGTAACATCTGAAGCGGGCCATGAGTTTTTTGAGGAAATTAAACAATTGATTGAGATGAATGCAAAACAGCAAGTAACACCTAGCGATTTATGCTATTTATATAACTTTAAAACACCTTCTAAGCCCAGAGCTATTTATATGGAACCTGGTGATGGGAGTATTCTTCAAGAAGATATGAAAGAGTTTATTTATGTAATTACACAAGAGTTGCCAGAGAAATTTGAAAGTTTAGATATGAAAAAGCAAAAACAAGAGATTATAAAAAGCTTGGAAGAGAAGAAGTTTTTTATATTAAAGAAATTAGAAGACGAAATTGCTGTGCTCGGTTTTGAGGTAAATATATTAGATTCAGGTTTATCTCTTTTGCCTATTGATGATGAGGATATAGATGAAGATAATTTTCAAGCAACTACAGCGCTGGCGGAGTTAGTAATTGAGGAAATTCATATATTAGAGGATACAGCTGAGACTGCTCTTGAAAATCTTATGATAGATAAGTTGATTTATGAACTTAGTATACTAATTAAAGCGCTAAAAACTAAGTATAGACATTATGAAGAGTTGGAAGAATTTTTTGAGAATATTTTTGATGATGTAGTAGATAATGCTGAGTTATTTACAGATAATCAAGATGCAGAGCTTGAAGCGCTTAAAGGGCTTATGCCAATAGTTCAAACTAAAGGTCTTGAGGATGTAATTCAGAGGTATGAGGTTAATGTGCTTGTTGATAACAGCGGTTTAGTAGGCGCTCCTGTTATAACTTCTAGGGATTTAAGTTACAGCAAATTGATAGGTAGCATAAATTTAACTCCAGACCAGAATTTATCTGTTGTGGATGTTCTTGGTATTGAAAGCGGACTTTTGCATGAGGCTAGAGGCGGATATTTGATTCTTTGGGCACAAGATGTAATTGAAGCATCTGGTGCATGGCAGGCTATTAGGCAAACTTTAATTTCTAATGTGGTAAAAATTCAAAATCCTCAAGCTGGTGTTAATAAAACTAAGTATATTGACCCTGAGGGAATTGTATCGCCTGTTAAAATTATTTTAGTGGGTAACTTCGTTATTAATCAGTTATTTCAAAATTATGACCCCGAGTTTGCTTCTTTATTTAAATTTAATGTAGATTTTGAAGATGAGTTACCTTATTGTAAGGAAATTGTGGAGCAAATTGGTTATAAAGTTAAGCAGCAATGTGAGCAGGAGAGATTGAAACCTGTTACTTGTGAGGCGCTCTTAAGGGTAATTAGGTATACTCAGCGTAGAAGAGATAGAGTAAGTACTAATTTATCTCCTATTTATAAGCTTGTTAGAGAAGCAGATGCGATTGCAATTAATTTTATTACTTCTAAAAACATTGAGCAGGCTATTAATTTAAATAGAACTATGTTTAAAAAGCTGACTAAGAATATTAGAGATGATTATAAGCATGATAGAACTTTAGTTAACGTTAGGGGCAGAAAGATTGGCCAAATTAATGGGCTTGCTGTATATGAAATTGGCGAGCAGATGATTGGCCAGCCAGTTAAAATTACTGCAACAACTTATAAAGGAAGAAAAGGCGTTATAAATGTGGAAAAAGCAGCAGGCCTTAGCGGTAATGTTCACACTAAAGGTATAGAGATTATAGAGGGATTTTTAGGGCACCATTTTGCTCAAAATCTTGAATTAGGGTTAAGTTGTAAAATTTGTATGGAGCAAAACTACGGTGGTGTTGATGGCGACAGCGCTTCTAGTGCACAGTTATACGCTGTAATCTCAAGCTTGGCTCAAATGCCGATTAATCAAAGCATTGCAGTTACAGGCTCTATAAATCAATTTGGGGAAATTCAACCAGTAGGCGGGGTTAGCGAAAAAATTGAGGGATTTTTTGAAGCGTGCAAGCAAAAAGGTGAAATTTTAAATCAAGGAGTGATTATTCCTTACCAAAACCAAATCGATTTAGTTTTAAGCGAAGAAATAATTAAAGCTATTAAAGATGGTATTTTTCATATTTATCCTATTAAACGTTATGAGCAGGGAATAGAACTGCTGATGGATGAGAGTTATCAGAAGATAGAGGCGCGTGTATACGAAAAGCTAAAACATTTATCAAAACATCATAGATAAGATTTCAAGACCCTTTGTATCATGAAGGGTTTTTTCTTATGTATGCACGGATTTTTCGTTATAACCGTTGACAAACTAGATATTGCTTGTTAATCTTAATGTAATTCTCTGTTAGTATTACATACTAAGCAGAAATTCAACATATAGAAGGTGGGAATATCGATGAAACCAATGATATTATCAGTAATGGCAAAAAATAACTCTGGCGTGATTGCTCGTGTGTCAAGTTTATTTACTAGGCGCGGATTTACTATTACTAGTTTTACTGGTGAGGATACACATGAGCCTACAATATCAAGACTTACAGTGGCAGTTACTGAGGAAGAACAGTCTCTTCTTCAAATTCAGCGCCAGCTTGAAAAGCTTGAGGACATTAAGGACGTTATTGTTCTTGATACAGAAAAAGATGTAATTAGAGAGCTTGCTCTTATTAAAGTAAGTTTATCTGATGGGTTTAATAATAAAATTAAAACTTTAACTCAAAAGTATGATGTTAGTATAATTGATGTAAATAGTACAGAGGTTATTTTCCAAATATGCAGCACTCGCGAAGGTGTGGAAAGTTTTATAGAAGAAGTGCGCCCATATGGGATTTGTGAAAGCGTAAGAACAGGCGTTGTTGCATTAGCTACTGTTCAAAACTAAGATAAAGGAGATACTATGGATATTACAAATAAAATGACACTAGTTCAGTTACGCGAATATGCGAAGGAACAAGGTATAAAGAATATAAGCAAGCTAAAGAAGGCAGAGCTATTAGAGGCTATTATATCTACAACTGAAAATTCTGTGGTCACAAAACCTGTTGTACGTAGTGAGAACATAAAAAATAGTGAATCAAGACAATCTAATTCTAACCAATCTAATTTAACCAATAATTCTTCAAAATCCAATTTTTCAACTTCATCATCATCGTATAACAATTATACAGATAAATCCACAGATACTGCTGGGGAGAGTTCCCCGCGTTATAATTCTGATTCAGACCAAAATCCTTACCGTGTAAGTGGTGCAGGTATGTTGGAGGTTATGGCTGATGGATATGGTTTTTTGCGTGCAGAGAATTTTATGCGTGGGGATAATGATATTTATGTATCTAATTCACAAATTAGGCGGTTTAACTTAAAGACAGGTGATTGGATAGAAGGAGATATTAGAAAACCTAAAGATGGCGAGAAAACAGGAGCTTTGCTCTACGTTCATAAGGTAAACGGAGATAATCCAGAAAGAGTTAAAGATAGACCTAATTTTGAAAACCTTACCCCAATTTTTCCAACGGAACGACTCAACCTTGAATACCAAGAAAAAATCCTATCAACAAGAATTATCGACTTAGTTGCACCAATAGGCAAAGGGCAAAGAGGACTTATCGTAGCACCCCCAAAAGTAGGAAAAACTATACTTCTTAAGCAAATCGCAAATGCTATAACTCAAAATCACAAAGATGTATCCCTAATTGTACTTTTAATTGATGAACGTCCTGAAGAAGTAACTGATATTAAGCGCAGTATTAAAGGCCAAGATGTTGAGGTTATTGCTTCCACTTTTGATGAGCCTCCTGAACATCATAAGCAAGTTGTGGAAATGGTTTTAGAGCGTGCTAAGCGTATGGTGGAGCAAGGTAAGGATTTGGTGATTTTATTAGATAGCATTACTAGAATGACAAGAGCGTATAATCTTACAACTACTCCAAGTGGGCGTACTTTATCTGGGGGGCTTGACCCAGCAGCTCTTTATATGCCTAAAAAATTTTTTGGAGCTGCTAGGAAGATTGAACATGGCGGCAGTCTTACTATTTTAGGAACCGCTCTAGTGGATACCGGTAGTAAGATGGATGATGTTATTTTTGAGGAATTTAAAGGAACTGGTAATATGGAGCTTGTTCTTGATAGGTCATTATCAGAGAAGAGGATTTTCCCTGCCATTGATATTTATAAATCAGGGACTAGACGTGAGGACTTACTGCTTACAAAAGAAGAAATGACTGTTGTATATCAGCTTAGAAAAGACCTTAGTCGCGGGAATGTGTCTGAAGTGGTCGAAAATTTAATTAAAATGTTCTCAAAAGCTAGAACTAATGAAGATTATGTTACACAAGTAATGCGAGGCGTTTGAAATATTAATATTTAGGAGCCTTGCATTCAATTACGCCTTGTGTTATAATACGACTTGTTGTATTCAAAATTGAATGCTAGATGTATCTGAAAGAGGTGAGTATCATGAATAAAGAAATTCAACCAAAATATGAAGAATTAACTGTAACTTGCAACTGCGGTCACAGTTTTCTAACTAGTTCTACTAAAGACAAAATTCGTGTAGAAGTATGTTCACAATGTCATCCATTCTATACAGGTAAACAAAGATCTGCACAAGCTAAAGGTAGAATTGATAAGTTTAACAAAAGATATAACGCGTAATAAGCGTTTAAAGAGGTTGAGTAGTCTCAGCCTTTTTTTTATTGAGAGGAGGGAGATTGTGGGACGAATAGATATTGGCGGCCAGGCGGTTATTGAAGGCGTAATGATGAAAGGGCCTACTCACTATGCGGTTGCGGTTAGAAAATCAGATGACACTATTGATGTGGATGTTAAGCCGACTAATAGTTTGTTAGATAAAAGTAAGCTTTTTAAATTGCCTATTATTAGGGGTATGGTTGTATTTGTGGAATCACTAGTATTAGGGACTAAAACTTTAACTTATTCAGCAGAACTATTTGGCGATGAAGAACTTGAGGAAGAAAGTAAGTTTGAATTGTGGCTTAGGGAAAAGCTAGGTGAGAAAACAGAAAAAGTCTTGCTTGCTTTAACTATGTGTTTGTCGTTTGCCCTTGCAATTACAATATTTATGCTTTTACCCATGTGGTTAAGTCAGTTGTTTAGGCCGCTTATCCCATCTTCATTTGCTTTAAATTTAATTGAAGGTGTATTTCGTATTACGATATTTTTATTATATATGAAACTTGTTTCCAACTTAAATGATATTCAGCGAACCTTTCAGTACCATGGGGCTGAGCATAAAACTATTAATTGTTTAGAGCAGGACATGGATTTAACTGTGGAAAATGTTAGAGAGTGCACAAGATTGCATAAAAGTTGTGGGACTAGTTTTTTATTTATAGTTATGGTTGTTAGTATATTAGTTTTTAGCGTGTTTACAACAACAAATCTATGGATTAGGACAATTGTTAGAATTATTATGGTACCTATTATTTCAGGAATATCTTATGA
>MDSP01000315.1_pt1 | contig 10326 bp, 9 predicted proteins | sample 1005811 | NCBI WGS metagenome assembly MDSP01 (sample SAMN05526596, study PRJNA338239) | gut metagenome | isolation source: stomach gut content | host: Naso elegans | place: Saudi Arabia: Red Sea | collected 2011-04
TTGAAGTACAAGCAGTACACTTAGGTTTAGGAATAGATGAGAATTCAGAAATAACTTCAAATGCTATATTGTTTAATTTGTTGCCAATTACTGCTCCTATAGCTATTTATTATAGTAAAAGTAACCTAATAGAAATTACTTCATATATAGATAAAGTGTTATATTATGAATATTTTGATGGTTTAGAATGGAAACAATTTGAATATGCATATTCCACTGAAAATTCTTTATTAGTGACTGAGCATGAACTACAAAATCTGATTGGATACCAAATTTATGCCAATACAGGTATATATGATATGGTGGAGATACGTGCTGTTTATGAAGATAACATTTCAGAAAGTATATTATTTGATTTACATAGTATGGAAATGATTTAATATATGTAGTTTAAATAAAAGGGATGAAACCCCTTCTATTTAAACTTTAATTTCAACCCATTTACCCTGTGAAAGTCGATATGAGACTAGTACTAATCTTACAAGTTGGTCAACAAATAGTCCAATCCAAGCCCCATGTAAGCCAAACATTAGTACGTTGCAACATATAAACGTTGTAGCAGGCCGTATAAGCATAACGCTCCAAAATGATGTTGAGGCAATAAATCTAGTATCTCCAGAACCTCTTAATGCTCCTGCAATAATAATTTGAGAGGTTTGAAGAGGAGCTGCAAATGCTGCAATTATTACAATTGTACTACCTAATGCTATTACATCTGCTTCGGTAGAAAATAGTCTCATTATTCCGTGTCTATTTATGATATATAATACCATAGTGATAGCCGATATTACTAATCCTATTCTTTGACATACCTTAGCGTAAATTATTGACATATCAGAACGTTTTGCTCCAAGGTTACGCCCTACTAAAGAAGAGGCTGCAATACCAATTCCTTCTCCAATGCTAAATGTAAAATTTACAAGAGTAATACAAATTTGGTGTGTAGCATATGCCACCATGCCTAAACCTGTAACAAGTCGTACATACATTAAAAATCCAAGACGCATACATAGTTGTTCAACTAATGCACTATTACTAATTCCTATAATGTTTTTTATAATTTCTACATTTGGTCTCCATCTATCAGTTTTTGAAAGTTGGAGTTTTCCTTTTTTGTTTAGTAATGACCCAAATGCAATGGAAAATGAAACAATATACCCAGTTACAGTGGATACGCCTGCACCAACAACGCCAAGGGCTGGAAATCCAAATCTTCCCTCAATAAGTAGAAAATTTAAGCATAAATTAACTAAATTAGCAACTACATTTACATACATAGATATTCTTGTGTTACCTGCTCCACGTTGAGCGGCAGTAATAGTTAGGCTTAGTGCGTTAAAACACATTCCAATTAATAAAACTCTAAAATAGGCAACCCCATCAGCTAGTATTTCGGGTGTAGCACCCATCAAATTCAACATTTGTGGAGCAAATTGATAACCTAGGCTTGCAATAACAATAGAAATTCCTAATGTTAGCATCATGGCCTGACGCAGAGTATTGTTCGCAGCCACAAAATCTTGTTCACCACATCGTCTTGCAACAATAGCAGTAACACTAACGTTAAGCGAAATAATAATTGCAAGTACCATAAGGTTAGGTTGTTGAGTGATACCTATAGATGCTATGGCAGCCGAGCCTAAAACCCCAACCATCATAGTGTCAAGAGCATTAACCATACTTACCAAAATTCTCTCAAGAGCAGTTGGCCAAGCTATGTCTAAGGCATCTTTATAGCATGTCCGTGAGGGTGGAATATCTCCCAAAACTTGTGATTTATCAACCATGCTGTCACAAGAAAAATAATTTCTAACAATTTGCATATTAGCACCTCAATTTATTTATAAGATATAACTATTTTAATACAAAAATGTAAACTTTATTAAGAAAAATTGATAAATATTAATGAACAGTACTTTTGTAGAGTTTTAAGATATTTAAAGATCTTAAGAAATCTTAAGATTTAATATGCAAGGATATTAAGAATTAGCTTCTATAATAAAAGTATAAATAAGTTGTTGAATAGAAAAGTATATAGTTGTGCGTATTCAATAATCTAATAAAAAATATTTTAGGAGGAAAAATTATGGAAAAAGAAATTATTGACATATCCCCAGATAATTTTGAAGATGTGGATAAGCTACCAGTTAAAGAAGATAATTTGTGGATAAATCAAGATTTTGATTTAATTGAACCAGTGGATAAAGAGACGAATTTTATCACAAGTACAAACTTAGAGGCTACAAAGATTAAAAAACAAAATTTAATTATTTCTTCAAAGGGATTGTTATCAAAACTAGCTGCAAAATCAAAAAGCTCAATAGAAAATTTGGAGGAAGAAATAAATAATGCTACAATAGAAGATAATCCAAATGAACTAGAAATGGGAAAGCAAGAGTCTCGAGATACTACGTTTTCTAATTTTAAAGATAAGCAACATAAAAAGGAAAAGGAATGGCTTGTGAAAATGTTTGGAAAAATTTATAATAATGGACAAAAGTTATTAAAACGTTTTGTGGGTGTAGGATTACTTATTTGTTCTATAAGTTTTTTGTTATGCCTACTGTCAATAACTATAGTTGGTATAGGGTGTGCTGGCATGGGAATAGGCATACTAGGACCATTTATTGTATATGAACAAATAACAATCTTAGGAATAATTACTTTAGTAGCTGGGATAATCCTAGGGATAGGATTATTATTAGTATTTATACCAACTATAAATTACTTAATAAAATTTTCTATACATTTATTGAAATTTTGCTTTGATTATCCAAAAGGAGACACAAAATGAAAAAATTATTTTCAGTAGGAATTACTATGTCTATGATAGGTTTATTTGGCTTAAGCATGGCATTTGGTCAATTCCTACTTAGAAATCGAGATTTAGGTATTTTTATTAAAATAGCTCAGCTTCAAACACACACTCAAGTAATTATTTTAAACTCAAGTTCATTAAAAGAATTATATCTGGATTTTGATGAAAATTCTACTTCTCTAATGCATAGAAAAAGTGATGTAAATGTTAAAATTATTGAAACAGATGATGAGCCATATGCAGTAATAACAAGTACTGGTATAGGTAATTGTAAATATAATATTAATGTTTTGCAAGTATTAGAAGGTGTCAAATTAAGCGTTTTTAATGAGATTAATAATGTTAATGACATTTTACAAATATTTGATGAACTTCGAGAATTGAAAGTGGATATATACATTCCAAAGCAAGATATGGAGGTATTGGACATCAATTTGGTGCTTAATGATTTGACTATAGATGCAACTCTAAGTTATGAGGGTCAAAATAATATTGATACTGTTAATATTATGGGTGGAATAGATAATACGATTACTTTATTAGGAGAATATAGAAATCTAAACTTAGGAATAGATTTAAAGGATAAAAATTATTTTGGAGATTATAATCAACAGCTTAATGTTAATACTGGTTCAGACATAAATGTAGCTATAGAAAATTATAACAATGTAAATATTACGGCAAATACAATTATAGGTCATATCAATGTCGAGGATAGTAGTATAATATTGCTATCAACTACTGAAAATTTTGATGAAAACCAATCTAGTATAACAATTAATGCTTTATATAATAATGACATTACTTTAACAGGGAATTATAAAGAAGTTGATGTCTATAGTAATTATTTAGCAAATATTAATATTTTACCTAGCAAGGATCCTAATAATATAAATATTTATGGTCAAGATAGTATTCTAAGCTATAAAGTGCCTATGGAAACAGAGGGATTTATACTACAAATTTTTGAAGATAGTTATTTATGGACATCTTCAAATAGTAGTTTTAGCGAATCAGAATATAGGGATGGAAATGATAAAATAATTTATACATCTGAGAATACAGAGGTTACGAGTGTTATACAAAATACTCAAACTATGGAGGATACTTATATTTATGAAAATTATTCAATAAAGCCTGAAGGTATGCCATCAACAGAAGTTGATGTTGTAAAATTGGAATTAAACGATAATTCAAATACCCAATATGTATATAAAAATGGTTACACAGAGGTTAGAATTTATGATAATAATAGTAATGTACAATTTATTCAATAATATTTATTACAAAAAAGAAAATTGTTTGAAACTTCATTTTTTGTAATAAATAAAATAAATATAAGGAAATTAGAAGTATAAGACTAATTAATTATTTTACTAATTTCCACAAAACAATATAGTTATTAATTTTAGTGCCTTTAAGACATTTTTTAGGCTGATTGTTCTTCCAAAATTTAATTTCATAAAAAAATACTTCTGTACTATAGCCTTGGTGTATTAATTCTTGAGATAAATTATCCCATCTTGAAGATAATGTTAGGTAATCCCCGTTCTTTAGCTGGGCTATACTTTTAAAGGTTAAGAGCATTTTGAGCGAAGTTATAAATATTTCATTTTTATTTTTTTGTGAATAAGAAGGAATTGCGAAATATAATGTTATAAATGCTATTAATTTCCCTAAAGCTTTAGTAATTTTTTGTTTTTTAGTTAATTTTATTTTGTCCTTTTTCATTAAGTCAACCACCTTTTTTATTAAATTAAAAGTTACCCTGTCAATATATACACAGGGTAACTTGAGATAAAAATTTTAAAATTCAATTTGTCCAGTTGTTCGTGGAAATGGAATTACATCTCTAATATTAGTCATGCCTGTTAAATACATAACTAGTCTTTCAAATCCTAGTCCAAATCCTGAATGTCTTGTTCCGCCAAATCTTCTTAGATTTAAGTACCACCAATAATCTTCCTCATCTAATCCACATTCTGCCATTCTATCTTGTAATACATGTAGGCGTTCTTCTCTTTGGCTTCCTCCAATGAGTTCACCTACATGTGGCACAAGTAAGTCAAATGCTGCAACTGTTTTGTTGTCATCATTAAGTCTCATATAGAATGATTTAATTTCTTTTGGATAATCTGTAACAAATACTGGTTTTTTGAAATGTTCTTCACTTAAATATCTCTCATGTTCTGTTTGCAAGTCACAACCCCATTCAACTGGATATTCAAATTTTTTGCCACTTTGTTTAAGAACTTCTATTGCCTCTGTATAGGTAATTTTCCCGAAGTCTGAATTTGAAATATTAATAAGACGTTCTTTAATTCCCTTATCCACAAAACTATTAAAGAAATTAATTTCTTCAGGCGTCTTGTCTAAAACATATTTAATTACAAATTTTAACATATCCTCGGCAAGTTTAATGTTATCTTCATTATCAGCAAATGCAATTTCAGGCTCAATCATCCAAAATTCTGCAGCATGTCTTGGTGTATTAGAATTTTCAGCTCTAAATGTAGGTCCAAATGTGTACACATCTCTAAAAGCTAATGCAAAAGTTTCGGCCGAAAGTTGTCCACTTACTGTAAGAGATGCCATTTTTCCAAAGAAATCTTCCTTAAAATCAACTTCACCATTATCTGTAAGAGGAGCATTTTTTGGGTCAAGTGTTGTTACTCTAAACATTTCTCCTGCCCCTTCACAATCACTAGCAGTAATGATAGGCGTATGTGCATAAACAAAATTTCTGTTTTGGAAAAATGTATGAATTGCATATGCAGCCACCGAACGTACTCTAAATACAGCTGCAAACGTATTTGTACGAGGTCTAAGGTATGCAATTTCTCTTAAAAATTCAAAACTATGACGTTTCTTTTGTAGAGGGTATTCTGGAGGACATTCACCTTCAATTTCAATAGTTTCAGCTTGTAATTCAAAAGCTTGTTTTTGATCTGGAGTAAGAACTAATTGTCCTGTAACAATGATTGATGCTCCAACGCCAAGTTTTGCAATTTCTTTAAAATTAGGCATACTATCATTAAAAACTACTTGAATGCCTTTAAAAAATGTGCCGTCATTTAAATCTATAAAACCGAATGTTTTTGAGTCACGGACAGATCTAATCCATCCTCCTATCTGTATTTTACTATCTAGCCATAAGGATACATTTGCATGTACCTGTCTAATTGATATTATATTCATATCAAAACTCCTTTCCTATCCTAAATAGTTTTTATTATATGAAATTGTTTAATTTATGTCAAGGGTATGTGGACGAGTTATAGGACAAACACATAAATTTAGAAATGTTTACTGAAATAAAGAATTATTTTGTATAATTGATATATAAGTTAAATGTATAGTAGATTTACAGAACCACATTTAAATTTGGATACTTTTTTATTTATTCTATAACCTATTATTTATGTAATTTTTATTGAGGTATAATATTTAAATAAGTATATAAGATGAAAATTAAGTCATCAAAATATAATTTTACATATGCATATAACATTTATTGATTTCCTTTTAATTTAGAAAAAAGCCCTTGTAAAAAAGTGTTTTTTCGTGTAAACTACTTCTAACGAGTGACGGTATTAAGACAGATTTCACTGTAAGCTGTCGCATTCAAAAGTTGTTAAAAATTATATATTCCATTTTTATAAGGAGGAACAAAATGGCAATAAATTTATCTAAAGGTCAAAAAGTTGACTTAACAAAAGGAAATGCTAGTCTTAGCAAATTACTAATCGGCTTAGGTTGGGATACTAATGCATTTAATGGAACTGAAGATTTCGATTTAGATGCATCTGTGTTTATGGCCGATGCAAGTGGAAAATGCCTAAATGAGCAAGGTTTTATATTTTATGGAAATTTACAACATACTTCTGGTTCAGTTATTCATTGTGGAGATAACCGTACAGGTGAAGGTGATGGCGATGATGAACAAATTCAGATTGATCTAAAATTAGTACCACCAGAAATTGAAAAAATCGCTTTTACAGCAACAATTTATGATGCCTTAGATAGAAGACAAAATTTTGGACAAGTATCAAATGCATACATTCGTATTATAGATGAAGTAACTAATCAAGAACTTATCAGATATGATTTAGGAGAAGATTTTTCAATAGAAACTGCTTTAGTTGTTGGAGAAATTTATCGTCATAATGGTGAATGGAAATTTAACGCTATTGGAAGTGGCTTTCAAGGTGGATTAGCTGCCTTATGTAATCATTATGGAATTCAAGTTGCCTAATATTAGGTACATAGGAGGATAAGGTATGGCAGTTAGTTTGCAAAAAGGACAAAAAGTAGATTTAACAAAAGGAAATGAAGGATTATCAAGATTAGTAGTTGGCTTAGGATGGGATGAACTGCCAAGAAAAGGTGGTTTATTTTCAAAGCCTATGCCTATTGATTGTGATGCTTCAGTAGCCTTATTATCAGAAAAAAAATTAATAGATAAAGATGATGTTATATTCTTTAAAAATTTGCGTCATAAAAGTAATGCAGTTTCACATTGTGGTGATAACTTAACAGGTGCAGGAGATGGCGATGATGAGCAAATTATAGTTGAACTTGGTCAAATGCCATCACAATATGATACAATAGTTGTATTTGCAAATATTTATCAAGCAATTGAGAGAAAGCAGCACTTTGGCATGATACGTAATGCTTTTATTAGAATTGTAGACGCACGTACTAATACGGAGTTATGCCGTTTTAATTTAACAGATGATTATTCAGAAATGACAGCAATAATTTTTGGAGAAATTTATCGTCATAATGGTGAATGGAAATTTAATGCTATTGGTCAAGGAACTCAAGATGCTCATTTAGGACAAGTAGTTCAAAGATACGCATAATTGTAAAGGTAGATAATTTGGACTTATTCCATAAATATCTACCTTATTATATTTTATGAAGTGTGTAAAGAAAGGATTTTATAATGATATTTTTTTCAGATTTAGATGGAACAATAATATATTCAAAAAGACATGATATTGGAACAAATAAAATTTGTGTTGAATATATAGATGGAGAAGAATTTGCTTATGTAACCCCTAATACAATACCTGCCTTAAAGAGAATTAATGAGCAAATCATGTTTGTACCTATTACTACTCGAACAAGTGAGCATTTTTCACAAGTTAATTTAAATGAAATTGGATTTAGATATTCACTAACATGTAATGGTGGAGTGTTATATAAAGATGGTGTAAAAGATGAGGCTTGGTATAATGAGTCCATGAAAATTATGCAAGAATGCCGTAGTGAACTTGAAAAAGCACAAAATTACATGGAAAATATGAAAGAAAGTATTTTCCCTGTATATTGGGTAGATGATTTATTTATCTATAGTAAAAGTTCTAATCCAACTTATACACAAACTGAGCTTGAAAAAATCATTAATCTAGATAAAGTGATGGTTAATGTTATTAATGCCAAAATTTATGTCTTACCTGTTCAAATGTCTAAAAGGCATGCTATTGCTAGATTTATAAAATACTTTAGATTAGAAGATAAAAAAATTATTACAGCTGGGGATACTGGAATGGATTGTCCTATGGCTAGTATTGCTCATGTAAGTATTTATCCTCATCAATTGAATAAACCTGAGCACTTAGACAATTTTCCAGATTTAAAAAATTCAATTTTCATGCATGATAAGGAAATATATGTTGAACAAATACTTAAATATGTATCCGATTATATATTACAAGAGCGTTCGCTATTTAATTGGATAAGTATTGCTAAAAGACAAAATAATAATAAAAGAAATTTTTTATTAGTGAATAGAGAACAGGCAAAACATGTACCAGCCAAACCACATCAAACATTAGCTTTACTTGAATTTTTGGCTACAAAAGTAGCTTCAAGATACAATAATGAACAAATATTAGTTATTGGTTTTGCTGAAACTGCCACTGCAATTGGCTCTGTTATAGCTATTAAATTAGATAGTTTTTATATACAAACCACACGGGAAAATATAGCAGATGTTGAGTTTATTGAATTTTCGGAGGAACATAGTCATGCAACTGAGCAAAAAATTGTAAAAGGTGATATAGATAAAGTGATAACTAAAATTGATAGAATTATATTTGCTGAAGATGAGGTTACAACAGGTAATACAATTTTAAATATAATAAATCAGCTTGAAAGAAGATATTCATCTAATAATATTAGCTATTCTGTAGCCACTTTGATTAATGGAATGAATACTGAATATAAGAAAAATTATCTTGATAAAGGAATAGAAGTACATGCTGTTTATGAGAAATCATTTGTTATTGATAGTTCACAAATTGATAGTTTGACAGAAAATAACAATTATTTTGAACCTTCAGAGGATGTAAACAGTACTTTAGTGAAAACTTATATAAATAATAATTTAATAAATCCACGACGAATTACTACAGGGTCATTATTTAAACAATCTTGCAAGGCTTTATGGGAGCAACTCCCAGATATCATAGGGGATAATATTTTAATTTTGGGAACAGAGGAACTGATGTATCCAGCAATTTATATAGGAGCAGAACTTGAGAAACTAGGTAAAAATGTACTATGTCATGCCACTACACGTAGTCCTATTTGTGTGAGTGATGACACAGGATATATATTACAATCTAGATTTGAACTTAAGAGTTGCTATGATGCATCTCGTACAACATTTATTTATCAAATTACAAAGTATGATCAAGTTATAATTATAACAGATGGAAATGATCAAACGGGTATCAATACTCTAATTTCGGCTTTGCAAAGTCAAGGCAATGATAATATTTTACTGCAGTTGATTAGATAAAGAAAAAATATTATATAATAATACAGGGGAGGGAGGGAAAACCTCTTTCCCCTATTAGTTTAGTTGTTACTATATATTCAAAGTGTCATTCTGATAAAAAATCTCTAGACTACATTTTAGTTTATCCAAACGGTTGTGCCTGCTGGAATTGTTTCATAAAACCATAATGCATCTGCTAAATCAAGTCTTATGCATCCGCCAGAAACGGGTGAACCTAAAGTTGGATCAACTACATTACCCTGACTGTCTAATGGCTGTTTGCGAGTCAACACTATGACGATGATCATGCATACTAAGTCAGTCCTTGTTGGGTGGGATACAGAAATGTCGATTATTAGGGTAAAAAACACCTTCTAACTCAAGAACAGCAAGATTTGGGATCTTGTCATTTGGTGAGGACTAAGTCTTTTTTGCAGTTTTTCATCATGAGGTTTTCATTTCTTTTTACAGAACAATGTTGCATCATTCTTACACTTTCTTGCCTCTGTAGTCACAGACACACACAGACAGAGACACCAAAATACTGGCATGTCTGCACAAGAAAACAAGTGGTGTTAAAAATATCATATTACAATTATAGCGCACACAGTCATAACAGATACCAATATTGTCATGGCATTTCAAAAATGTGCAGAAAATGTTCAAAACACTGAAAATGTTTCAGCATGTTTTTTTAAAAAAAAACAAAACAAAAACA
>MDSP01000316.1_pt1 | contig 10323 bp, 9 predicted proteins | sample 1005811 | NCBI WGS metagenome assembly MDSP01 (sample SAMN05526596, study PRJNA338239) | gut metagenome | isolation source: stomach gut content | host: Naso elegans | place: Saudi Arabia: Red Sea | collected 2011-04
TGATTTTGGCAGGTGCTTTAATTGTTGGGGCAATACCTTTGTTTGTAAGCTTGTCTGTTAGACTTTATACAAAAAATATTTTGGGAACTTCACCAAAACTTACGGCTAAAAATTTAGTTGGTATGGTAAAAAAATCGTAATACAAATAGGGTGGACAGCGTGCCGCCCTTACATAAAAGCTATTTTTTATCTTGAACCTAGGAGCTTACCTCCTATATCACTTTTGATATTTGTATCTTATTAATGGACTTTTCAGGTACAGATGTGATATAATAAGTTTCACTTATAAAATTGTACGAGGAGACAACTCATGAATAGAGAAATTTATGAAATAATAAAGGAGCTTGCTGATAGTTATGCACAAGCTCTAAATGAAAAAGTTATTAACCGATTAGCAGAAATGCAACAAGATAATAATTCTCATCATTTAATTTATAGAGTATTGGGTATTTCTATCCAAGAAGGTTCAATGATTGACATTTATCAAAATAAAGGGCGTTTTTTATATAATCATGCAGGTGCTTTTTTAGAAAAAGCTGCTACTATTTGTATGGCATATAAGTATCCAGAAAATGCTAGAAAAATCAAAATACCCAACAGTATAGGCACTAAACCAAAAACATTTGAAATTGATTGTTTAGTTGGGGAATTTGCCCATGAAATAAAATGGCGCGATGCTACAACTGATGGTGATCACATTACTAAAGAGCATACAAGAGTTCAAGTAATTAAAAATGCTGGCTATATTCCAATAAGAGTAATGTTTTATTATCCAAATAGAGAGCAAGCGATCAAAGTTCAACAAACATTAGAAACGCTATATCATGGAGTTGGTGGTTTTTACTATTATGGAGATGATGCTTGGAATTATATAGAGAAATTTACTGGTATCAACTTACTTGAAATACTTCAGAACATAGCAGAGTCAAAGGAGTAAAATTTATGTTAATCAATAAAGATTGTCTTTATGGCATGAAAGAGTTAGAAAGTTCAACAATTGATATGGTATATCTTGATCCTCCTTTCTTTACTCAAAAAGAACACAAATTAAAAGATATAAATGGTATACAATACTCCTTTGAAGATAAATGGGATTCAATGCATGATTATATATCATACTTAAAAGTTAGATTGCAAGAAGCTAAAAGGTTGCTTAAAGATACTGGTACGATTTTTCTACATTGCGACACGACAGCATCACATTATATAAAAATAATGCTAGATGATATTTTTGGATATGATAACTTCAGAAGCGAAATTGTATGGACGTATAAAAGATGGTCTAACTCAAAAAATGGTTTATTAAATGCACATCAGACAATATTTTTCTATAGCAAGAGTAAAAATTATAAATTTAATAAAATTCTTACCGACTATTCGGTCACTACAAATATCGATCAAATTTTGCAAGACAGAATTAGAAATGATAATGGTAAAACAGCGTATAAAACAGATATAGATGGCAACGTGGTATTAACAAATGAGAAAAAGGGAGTGCCATTATCAGATGTATGGGATATACCTTTTTTGAACCCTAAAGCGAAAGAAAGAGTAGGTTATCCAACGCAAAAACCAATTTTATTGTTGGAACGAATATTAGATATAAGTACACTAGAAGGAGATTTAGTGTTAGACCCATTTTGCGGAAGTGGAACTACTTTGGTTGCTGCACTTTTAAAAAATAGAAATTATATTGGTATTGATAAAAATCCAGATGCTATACAATTATGCCATAAAAGATTGCAAGACCCTATAAAAACTGATTCAACTTTAATGAAACTTGGCAAAGCTAGTTATGATGAAAAATCGAATTTTGAAAAAGGTATATTACAACATTTTGAATGCAATATTGTACAAAGAAATAAAGGTATAGACGCTATATTAATAAAATTGTATTTTAATAGACCCATTGCAATACGAATTCAAAAAGAGAACGAACATCTATCCGATGCGATAAAGTTGTTGTCTATAGCTGCGAAAAAGAAGAATTGTATTGCGACAGTTTTAATTAAAACATCAATCAGTTTGGAATTGTTAGAGGTTAAACCTCCTAGTGATATGCTTATTATTGATAGTTATGACTTAACTCTAAGCAATTATCTGGAAAATTTGGAGTCAAAAATATTAAAAAGTATATCTAATTACTAATTAAAAACATCTATAATTGTTAAAGGTTCTCAGACTGTATACAAATAATTAGTTTTATTTTAAATATCTGTGATTGGAGCTAATTATTTATAGTCTGATGAACCTGTTATCTTAAATAAAAATTTCTATCCCATCAATTATAATACATTCAATTTGTTCAATAGGTGTCAATTTTATATCATAAAAATCAAAAATACTAATACTATCAAATGTTATATCACTGTTCAAGTCATCATAACGCATTTTAAACCCATCAATATCTCCAACCAACTCTGGGTATCTTCCCTCATCAATACGAGTCCAAGAACGTTGTGAATACGGCAAAATTGTGCCATCAAACAGTTTAATAAATACATCTGGCTCGTTCATTCCTGTTGTATACAAATCACCCTCTATATTTATACCTAGTTTTGATATTTCGATATATTTAATATGAGAGTCATCAAACACAATGTCAACATCTTTAGTTATAACTTCAGTGTTAGGCTTAAACTCAACCTCCATTTTCCAATTACCCGTAATGTCCCCGATATCATCAATTTTCAAAGTAATGATTTTCCCGTCTGTTATTTTTTGTGTGGTATAAACTTGCAAAATGCTAGTTATTGTCGTGCCGTCATCACTTAACTTGCTACCTTTTAGCGAACTGCCATAACTGCAATTTGGTATGTCAACTTCGATAGTTCCAATTTCGCTGTTTGTCCCAAATGTTGAACCATCGTCTTTTTGTGCAACAACTGTAATTATCGCCGAATAATTGTCAACTATAGCCGACTGAATTTGAGCTGTAACTCCCTTGTGTTGTGACACTGCTTGTGGCATTTGTACACTGTCAGCAACATAATCGGTGTTACCCGTAATGTATGATGGTAAAATGTTGCTTGCGATAACGCTTGTACTAAAAATAGCAAGAGTAGCCACTAGTGGCAAAAACTTTTTATTTTTGTAAAACTTATTCGGAAATTTTATTAAGTTAGTTTGTTTCGTAGTAATTTCGTTTTGGTCAGCTTGAGATACTTGTTTTTCTATACCTGTCACCACAAGTTGCTTAACTTTGTTTGAGTCAACAGTAGTGGTAACTTCTAGTTCTATTTGTTCTAACATTTTGTCGTCAATGTCATTTGCTAAATCTACAAAATATTTTTTCATAATATCAATCCTTTCTAAGTCCGTGTAAAATACAAATTTCTTGCAGTTTCTTTTTTGTTCGTGACAATTTTGTATGAACTGTATTTTCTTTTAGTTGTAGTTTGGTTGCGATATCTTTAATTTTTTCCATATAAAAATACCGTCTTATAAAAATTTCCTGCTCGGGCTGTTGCAATGTTTTAACGACTGTAACTAAGCTGTCTTGTAGCTCTTGTTGCAAAATGACATCTTCAGGGGTTTGGCTAGACACTTCTAAATGTTCTTCCATTTCAACAGTTAAAATATTATTTTTTCTTAAATAATCTATTGTTATATTTCGGCTAATTCGTGCCATATAAGCTTTTGGGCTTCCATTTTCTAGTTCTAAATTATCCCGCTTATTCCAAATTTTTATAAATACATCTGCTGTAAGTTCTTCAACATCTTGTGAGCTTAATTGATTTGTGCTAACACGAGTAATTATAGTAGCCACGTAGTTTGAGTATTTATCTATTAAAGTTTGGAGGCTTTGCATGTCGCCGTTTCGCACTTGTAGCCATAAATTTATTTCATTCAAAAAATCTCCTCCTTTAAGTTGTGTATACTATAATATACGAGAGATTTTTGCAAAACCTTTCAATTTGTCACAACAAAAAAAGAGTGGTCAGCGACCACCCACAGAACGCTCATTGGGCGTTCCTATTTCTATGCCATTTTTCTCCAATTGTTGTATCCATACACTGCATTAATAAGATATGCACTCCACATAACTATCATCGTTATAGCTGATGGGTCGTTTTCTAGTAGTAGAAGTACCCACATAATTATCGAAATAATGTTGACGATAATCCACAACAACCACTGCTCTGAGTAGCGATTAACTTGCAAAAACAACGCAATAACCGAAACTATAGTCGTTGTCGCATCAATAATAGCCAAATGTCCACCCAAATATACAAGCACTTGGTAATACACTAATATTGCTATAACCGTTGAAAAACCTAGTCTAATCATACCGTCTTTAGTTAAATTTCTAACGACAACTTCGCCATCTTCGCCTTGATTTTTTTTCCACATAAAAAACCCTACAAAGCACATCGGGAAAAAATAAAATGCATTTAACATTGCCTCTCCGTACAACCTGCTGTTATAACATATGTAAGCATATAATGCTACGTTTACGATTGCAAAAGCATAGTTTACAAGCTTTCCTTTTGCACAAAGCACAACGCCTATAATTCCAGTAATACCACTAATTAACGCAATAAGCGAGTCTTGCCAAACGATAGATAATCCAATCATCGTTATTGTTGATACGATAAGCCAAGTTAGTTCAAACTTTGTCCAATCGTGAAAAAACTTTTTTAGTATGTTAGTTTCTGTTTGCTCGATGTTATTCATAACTTTCCCCCTGCTTTTTGATAAATTCTGAACCTTTTGTTTGCACAACTTGTTTTGCTATGTTATGTGCCAAATTTGTAGCCCTTATATGTGACTTGCCAAGTGCTAACCCTACAATAAAGCCCCCAAGATGTGAGTCACCTGCCCCTGATGTGTCTATCGGAGTAACGGCTTGGGTTGTAATAGTAATAAAAGTTTTCTTGTTGTATAAAATTGTACCCTCTGGTCCAAGTGTTACAACTATCGTTGCGTCCGTATCCAACGCCAACACGGCATCTTCAACTGTAAGTTTGTTTGTAAAGTTTAGTATTTCAGGTTTGTTTAAATGGATAAACTTAGACAGTTTAAACATTTTGTTGATTTTGGACTTTTGTATATAAGTAATTCTAGGTGATGGTGCAAAAATAAGTTCAAGATGTGAATTGTGTTCAAGAAAATTTAGTATAGCATTGTTCGTGTCTGCCTCGATGTCATATCCACACACATAAACTTTTGTGTAGTCTAGCGGATTTATAACGTCAAACCAATTTGGGCTAATGTTGCTTTCAACTCCAAGTAGCGTTATAAAAGTACGTTCGCCACTTTTTTCAACTAACGTTAGACAGTGACCGTTGTCAGCTTGCCCGACATCTAACAAAATATCAATATTTTTTTGTGTTAGAGATTGACGAATTAACTCGGCATTTTTGCCAACTCCGATAGGTGAGAGTAAATCAAATGGCACATCAAACGCCCTAAGCACGTTTGCAACGTTTAGGGCACAGCCCCCAACTGATACAAGCTCATTTGAGGCAACAATGTCATCACCCGATGATGGTAAAGCGTCAATATACATCATAATATCAACTATTGTAGCTCCGATTACAAGTATTTTTTCCATGTAATATATCCTTTCTTTGGTAGGTGTCTTGACATATACCATATCACACAAAAAGATAGGTGTCAAGACACAAATACTAACTAACTAAAAATCCTTTTTGGTTTAGTGCAGAAACTACTTTGTTGTAATGGTCAGTAGTTGGACAGCATATTTTATGAAAGTGAAAATCTTTTGTTAGGTGGCACAACAATTGTACGTTTTCTTGGGTAAGCTTTTTGGCGAAATTATCGGCATCTTCACGTGTAAAAATGTATAACGGCCCTGATAGTTGCCCATAAATGCTATGTTCAACAGTAACATCGATTACGCCACATTCATTATCAACAATTGTGTATAGCTCGTCTAACAGCTGATGCTCGGTGTGTTTACAAGCGATAGTGTATGTTAGATGTGGTTGTTTTTCGACAATGTAACCTCTAGGGGTTGCGATGATTTGTTCGCCACGTGCACGAAGTAGGGCAATGTCTCCAACTATAACTTGGCGACTAACTGAAAATTGTTTTCCAAATGTCGTTGCACTAATAGGGTCTGAAGCCTCGCTTAATTGTTTCAAAATAATTGTTTTTCTGTCATCTCCATTCATGTTACTACCTCCTTTCTACAATATTATACCTAATTTTATGTAAAAAATAAATGATATCTATTGCTTATTTTTAGCAATATAGGGTATAATGAATGTATATTTTACAGAAAGGAGAAATTGAAATGGCAGTTGAAAATAAATTTAAAAAACTAAAAATCGCCTATGATGAAAATGTTGGATTGCCAATATTTTTGTATGATGGCTCATTTTATACTGATATTTTATTTAGATTATATGCAAAATATCCTACATTAAAAGCCGAAACGGCTAACCCAGCTTACGATTTTATTATGCAAAATCCTAACTATGCGGAGCTTAAAGAAGCTATTGAAAAAGAGGGTATTACATTTAGAACTGAAACTGATTCAAATTCAGAATCGCAATTTGAAATTAAGTCTGAAATTAGAGGGCTTAAATTTTTATTAGATTTCTTTGAAAAAGGTCCAAATGTGTATGAAAACTTTGATATAAAAAAATATGTTCGTCGTTGGCAAGACATTAAAGGTGTTGCACGTCGTGAAATTGCATTAGAATCAAGCATAAACTGGACAAAATTGTTACAATACAAAGTTGATTTGTTGCTTTATTATGGACTTGAATATGAATCAGACGTTTTGTATGCAGCAATTAAGGGCGTAGAAGAAAGCGTATAATTCGTTGTGACAATAAAACCGTAGGGGCGGTCACTGGCCGCCCGATATATACGCACGGGCAATCATCGGTCGCTCGATATTATACGCAGGGGCGATCATCGGTTGCCCCAAATTATATTTTAGGGGAGAATAAAATGGAACAACAATTTATTATACAACAGCAGGAACTAAAAAAGAAATTTCGTATATCAAATGAACGTCCAAAAATTGAATACGTTGCAGGTGTTGACCTTGCATATTTCAAACAAGATGATGTTGAATATGCAGTTTGTGCAATTACAGTTGTTGACTACAAAACAAAACAACTTGTTGAAACTGTGACAGAAGTTGGCGAAATAACAGTACCATATGTGCCAGGATATTTGGCTTTTAGAGAAACGCCACTTATAGAAAAAACGGCACGTCAGCTAAACCGAAAAGTTGATATCTACATGTTTGATGGCAACGGTTATTTGCACCAAAACAATATGGGACTTGCTACATGTGCGGGAATTATTTTAAACACACGAAGTATCGGTGTTGCAAAAACGTATTTACAAGTTGGGGAAACGAAATTTGCTATGCCAGATGAGGCAGAAGGGGCATACAAAAACATTATCGTTAACGGTGAAACTTATGGTTGTGCACTGCGTACGCATAAAGGGGTCAAGCCTGTTTTTGTTTCGATAGGGCACAATATAAACTTGGAAATTAGTCGTGAGGTTGTTATGCATATGGTTGGAAACGAAAGTCGTATTCCAATACCAACTAGGCTTGCTGATATAAAAGCAAACAAAAAACGTGGTGAAATCGTATTACTTAAACAAGAATATGATAGACAAAATCTATCAAGTATATATAGCGACATACAAAAATAGTTAAACACTTATGCCTCTTAAATAAAAGGGGCTTTTTTGTATGCATTTTTGTTTTATTGCAGCTAAAAGAGCCTACAACTTTTTAAGTTATAGGCTCTCTTGATTATTCTGTACCAAGATTTAACTCTGGCGGTGTTTCTTTAGTTTTTTTGTTTAATATCAAATAAAACGTTGGCATAAGAAGTAGCACTAAAGCAGTTGACGTTAGAAGTCCACCGATAATAACAACTCCCATACCTTGTAACATTTGTGAACCTTCGCTTGTTCCAAGTGCCAGCGGAACCATCGATAAAATTGTCGTTGCAGTCGTCATAAATATAGGTCGCATACGCATTTTTCCACTCAACACTAGAGCATCATCAAGTGGCATTTCTTGTTTAAGTTGATTTGTCGTATCAACAAAAAGTATACCACTGTTTACAACGATACCAGACAACATCATTAGTCCAACAAGTGCGATAAGCGATAGTTCAAGTCCTGTTGCAGCAAGAAGTCCAAACGCTCCAATCGAACTAAACACAACGCTTATCATAACCATAAGCGAAAATCTAATCGACTCAAATTGCATAGCCATAACGATAAATACTAAGAAAATACCGATTACAACAGCCTCAGCAATAACGTCTATTTCACCATCAAGAACATCAACAACCATAATTTCAGTTGCTCCAACATACACGCTTTCTGGCATAGAGTCGATAATTTTTGCAACTTCACCCTCAACGTATGCCAAATACTGATCCTCTGTGAAAGCTTTTAAGTCTATATAAAAATTACCACCAGTACGGTTTATCGCTTGTTCTGTGTCTTCAAACACGATATCTACAACATCACCAAGCGTTATCGTACCTTTATTTGTGTCAAATTGATATTCCATAAGTTTTGTAACATCATCGTATGAACCTTCTGGATACGTTATCGTGATGTCATAATCCGAACCATACATATTAAGCGTTCCAACGTCTATCCCATTGTTAACTGAATACACAATTTGAGCGATATCAGACACTCCAAGTCCGTAATACGCTGCCGTAAGCGGGTCAATATTTAATCTAGCTTGTGTGCCAGCTGCCCCGACAGAACTTGTAACTCTTGTTACCCCAGGGATTTGTGCCATCTCAGCTTGTATTCTGATAGCCTCAGCTTGCACCATATCATAGTCAATACCAAAAACCGACAGCGTTGCATGTGGCATTTGTCTAGGCATTCCAGTTACGTCAGCAAAACTTATATTTGCGTCCATATTATGTGCTGTAGCAAAAAATTTCTCATAATCTAAGGCGATATCATCGCTTGAGTATCCATCCACAGCATACATTATAAGTGACGCTGAACCTTCTTCGATAGTGATAGTGTAATTATCAATACGACTGTCGGTTGCCACTTTTTGTTCAAATGGAGCTATAGCATCATCAACATAATAAATGTCAGTTCCTGCTCTAAAATCAATATCAACGTAAATAATTCCTTGGTCGATAATTGGTAGAGTTTGAACTGGGATATACGAAATTAAATAAGCTGTTACCCCAAGACTGGCGATTGCAAGCCCTACTGCAGTAAATTTACGGTTCAACACTCGGCGAATTCTAGGCTCATAGCTGTTTTCTGCTTTAGTCATAAATTTGTTTAATGGTGCTGTGGTTTTTTCGTTTGGTGCAAGTTTCACATAAACAAGTGGCACGATTGACATTGCGATAGCAAGCGACGCAATAAGTGCATAAACTATCGTGAACCCAAGAGCTTTAAACAGTTGTCCCGCAAGCCCTTCAAGAACTGCAATCGGCAAATATACAACAATTGTCGTAATAGTTGATGCGATAACCGACATACCTACTGTTCTTGTTCCTTCTAGTGCAGCCTCATAATGAGTGTTTTCTGGCGTTTTGCATTTAAACATACTTTCAAGAACAACTATCGAGTTGTCAACCATAAGACCGATACAAATAATTAGTGCTGATGACGTTATCATATTCATCTCAAATCCAGATGCACCCATCATCATAAGCGTTATAAGTAGCGACGTTGGTATCGAGCTACCGACAATTAAACTTGCTTTAAAGTCACCAAGAAATATATACAATACGAACATACATAGCACAACAGCTACAGCAAGCGTTCCAGCAACAGATAGCAAAGTTGTATAAATGTCATCTGTTGTGTTTTGAACGACTTCTATTTTCATATCTGAATACATCGCTGAAATTTGGTCAAGCTCAGCTTTGATAGCGTTTGTAACAGTTGGTATGTCTGCATCTTGCGTTGCACGAATACTAACTGTGATGTTATCTTCGCCGTTAACCCTACTAAAACTTGTTGGGTACTTTGGCATAAACTGCACATTTGCAACATCTCTAACTAAAATTGTGTTTCCAAACATAGTTGTAATCGGAATATTTAAAATATCATATAAGTTCTCTGGCAACGTGCTTGCAACCATATTTAGATTCAAATTTCCTTGAGAGATACTGCCAAGTGGCATCGTATAATTTGCGTTTTGCATTGCATTTGCAACCATAAACATTGATACGCCGTATTGGTCCATCGCCGACTCGTCAAGAACTACGTCAACGTATTGTTCTGTTCCACCATACGTGTTTATTTCTGCAACACCAAGTATAGTGTTAATTTTTGGTTCAATTATATCTCTTACAAAAACAAGTTCGTCAGCACCTT
>MDSP01000318.1_pt1 | contig 10263 bp, 9 predicted proteins | sample 1005811 | NCBI WGS metagenome assembly MDSP01 (sample SAMN05526596, study PRJNA338239) | gut metagenome | isolation source: stomach gut content | host: Naso elegans | place: Saudi Arabia: Red Sea | collected 2011-04
ATTAATATTTTATTATACACTTGCTTATGTTATGTGTATAATAAGCAACTTTTAGTGTATAAACTTGTTTCTTTCAAAGAGCAAAATTAAATCATCTGTCTGTTAATGATATGATATTCTAATCTTTGAATGCAATAATTAATGTACACAAGCTCCTCATTTCACTGAAACAAAGCAGTTACTGCATATGTTATGTGAAGCCACATATGAGCTAAGTACAGAGAATTACAGTGTCATGTAGTTATCATAACTGTAGGCTGATAAAGGCACTACAAAGTTAAGTTTAGTGGTGAACGGTCCAAATAACCTGTGCAGCATCAAATGTGAGTCCTTGTGTTCACAGCACCATCATCCCAGAGAGGCTGGACCCTTTCATCAACAAGTATGCAGAGCACACGCACGACAAATGGGCCTTTGAAAAGGTCAGCTGTGAAGAATGTAAATCATCAGATACAAATCATCAGTCCTGATTTGTTATTTTTTAAGTCCTTAGGTCATCGTAATGATTATGTCAATGTCTAAATCAATTTTCAGATTCAGAACAACTGGACCTATGGAGAGGTGTTAGATGAGAATGCTAAGACTCACCCGATGCTCCGGCCATACAAAACATTCTCTGAGAAGGTAATAAGCCGGAACCTTCTGTCTGGTCTGACTCAGAGTAAACTGCACACAAGTATTAAACTGTAACTGTAGCTTGTCACCTAGCCAAACTGTGTTTTCAGCTCCGGTAAGCCAGCGTTCCTGAGCCATCTTTAATTCTGTTTTTAAGATCTTCACACAAATCTGACTAACTTAAGTAGTGCTTATTACTGTTCCTATTTGATAACTCCACATATGATTAGAAGACAACATGGTAGCATTATCAATATTTCTTCTATATGGGGTAAAGTTGGGGCTTCCTGTGAAGTTGCATATTCGGCTGCTAAAAGTGGCTTGCATGGGCTGACAAAATCACTAGCTAAAGAACTAGGACCATCAAATATACGTGTAAACGCCATCGCTTGTGGTTGGATAGATACCGATATGAATAATATGTACGCCACTGAAGAACGTGCTAATTTTATAGAAGGCGTTCCTCTAATGCGTACGGGTAGCGTTGCAGATGTAGGAAATTTATGTATATTTTTAGCAAGTTCTGATGCGTCTTATATTAATGGACAAATAGTTACGCTTGATGGCGGAATGACATAAAGCCTCCCAATACATAAATTGGGAGGCTTTATATTAGTCTGTATTTTCTTTTCTAAGTTTTTGTATTTGCTCAAGTGGTAATCCTGATTTTATTGATAACGTTTTATCATCAAGTATATCAAGCAAATTTATTACCATTTCCGTTTTGGCTTTAGCTTCACCTTCTGCTTTTCCTTCTGCTTCACCCTCTGCTTTCCCTCGTTCAAACGTTTGGTCTTCCCATTTTTGTAATGCTTCACACATAGTTACATTCCCCTTTCTACTATTCATAAAATTTTTTGACTTTGTTATATAACCTATAAACCTTACTTCATCATTTGATAAATTATCTGTTTGATACTTATTTCTAATTGTATCTATGTTCCCTTTTAGTAGTTCATCACTAATATCAAAAATCAATTCTAGATTTGGATTGCTAAATTTATAGTTTTTAGCATTTCTAATCTCTAGCATATTCATTTTATAGTCTGGCACTAAAGCCATAATATCTGGATCTAATGGTGTCATCATCTCTTTTAGTGATGTTGCCCCGTCCCATGGCTTTTCACCATAATAAATTACTAGTGTTATTATCGGGTTAATTTTGTCTTCTTTTTTCATTCCTGACAAAAATTCTGCTTTATTTTCATACTTAATATTATTTTTCTTGTTATTGCTACTAATATCTCTAACTTGGTTGTAATAACATAGCACATCATAAAGCATTATCCTCATTGGCATACTATAATTTATTTCATCTTGATTTTCTATTCCTAATATAAGAAAATCTACACCTAGCTTAGACTTTTTAAAGATGTCTCTAGCTTTTTTAAGTGACTCTATACTTTTTGGTAACTCAATAGTACTTGATGCATCTGTATCTATATCCATCAAATCACTTGGTTTTATTATTTGCTTACCTTTAAACAATACTGTATTAAATAAATCTGCACATCTTTCGTTATTCCAAAATTCTTTACAGATTATATCTGGTTTAGACATATCTTTCCCCCCTTTGTATAAATAATTTTTATTATAGCATACATACTTATACAAAAAAAAGACCCATTCCATAATAGAATGAGTCCTTTTGTGTGCCAATTATCTTTTTGAGAATTGTGGTGCACGTCTTGCTGCTTTTAATCCGTATTTCTTTCTCTCTTTCATTCTTGGATCCCTTGTTAGGAAACCAGCTTTTTTAAGAGATGGACGATATTCAATGTCCGCTTGAAGTAATGCACGGCTAATTCCGTGACGGATAGCTCCTGCTTGTCCAGAAATTCCACCACCGTGTACATTTACTTTAATATCAAACTTAGCTGCTGTATCAGTAAGTTCTAATGGTTGACGTACGATAACTTTTAAAGTATCAAGTCCAAAGTATTCTTCCATATCTCTTTTGTTGATTATGATTTTTCCGCTTCCTGGTGTAAGGTATACACGAGCTACTGAGCTTTTACGTCTACCTGTTCCATAATATCTTACTCCTGCCATCTTAGTTATCTCCTTTCAATTAAAATTTTAATTCTTTTGGTTGTTGTGCTTCGTGGTTGTGCTCTGTACCAGCATAGATACGAACGTTTGTAAGAAGTTTTCTTCCTAAGCTATTTTTTGGTAACATACCTTTAATAGCGTGCATTAGAATTCTTTCTGGATGAGTATTTAACACGTCTTTTGCTTTAGTCTCTTTAAGACCACCTGCGTATCCAGAGTGTCTTCTGTATAACTTTTGCTCAAGTTTCTTTCCTGTAAATACCACCTTTTCTGCATTAATTATGATAACGTGGTCTCCACAATCTACGTGTGGTGTATAAGTTGGTTTGTGTTTTCCTCTTAGTACAGATGCAACTTGACTAGCAAGTCTACCTACTGTTTGTCCTTGAGCATCAACGATAAACCATTGTTTTTCAACATTTTGTGCATTCGCCATGAATGTCGTTCTCATTATAATTTCCCTCCTTATTTTTTTCTATTTGTAGTTTCTATAGTAATATAAAATCCGGGGCATTGGATTTCATAAGTGAACTTTTTACACAAATTACATTATATAATACGTACCTACCATATGTCAAGCCCTAAACTAGGAGTTTGCAAATAAAATAATTATCATAAAAAAGATACCGTTTTATATATGCGGTATCTTTAAAATTTTTCTATTTTGAAGTAGATTGCTCAATTTCACTTTCTGACATTTTACCATATTCTTCGACTATATACTTATAAGTTTTTGACAACAAAATTGTAAACATCGGTAGTATTGGTACTATTATTAATACTGGAAATGATTTCAAAATATTAAGGTCTGCTTGAATTATTAAAAATATAATCGGAACAACTGCTAACAATAAGCACCAGAACAAACGAAACACTGGGGATACCGTACCATCTTCGCTAACTTTCTCTGATGCAACTGAAGAAAGTGCAAATGAAGTTCCATCTAAAGTTGTAACAGTGAATAAAATCATTGATACTAAATATATCAAAATCATAGCTGTTGGAAATGGCGTTGCAGATAACACTTCTGTAACCAATTGGTCTGCCATACCTGTCTCAATTAGTCCAATCGCATCAACTGTACCTGAATTCATAAGGTGAAGTGTATAGTTTCCACAAATTCCAAATATTAACGATGTTCCAATAAATCCTCCACCAATTAATATGAATAGTACATCTTTTAGTTTATGTCCTTTTGAAATTTTTGTTATAAAAATTCCCATACCTGGTGAATATGATATCCAGTTAGCAAAAAAGAAAACTGTCCAATATTGTGGAAATCCTGTTGTGCTATATGGTGCAGTGCTTGTGCTCATTCTTAAATATTCAGAAATAGTTAAACCCATTCCATTTGCTGTACTATTAATAAGCAGTGCCGTAGGACCTACAATTAATATAATTACTACCATCGCACCACAAAGCCAAACTGTTGTACTGCTTAATTTTGCAATACCTTTTTCCATACCAACATACGAGCTTATTGCAAATATAATCGATAGTCCAATAATTATTGAAATACCTAGTGTCAAACTATTTTGTAATCCTGTTAGTTGACTTACAACTGACGAAATCATCGGAATAGATAATCCTAATGTTAAAGCAGTAGCTGCTAAACTTGTAATCATAAATAATAAATCTATACCTTTTTGTGATATATTTGATAATTTCCCGTCATAGTATGAGTTTACAACTCCACTCAAACTCATATTTCTATTACCTTTTATATAGAACGATACCATAAAAGGCACCCCAACCATTAAGTATGACACCCAACCTGCTGGTCCCCAGTGAAACATATTAAATGCCGAAGCATATTCAAGTTTCATGGCATGGTCTACTATACCAAATTGAGGGTCATTATAATAGTAAACTACCTCAATAAAAGCCCAATACATGGTACTTGCACCCATTCCAGCTGACAATGACATTGCAAAAAGCTGAAATTTGGTAAACTGTGGTTTTGTACCTCCAAGATACATATTTCCATATTTAGAAAATGCAAGGATACCTAACACTATTGTACCAAAAAATATATATAACAAAAAGCCTGCACCTAAGTTGAATATAGTAAAATTAAACATTGTATCCATTGTTGATTTTGTTTGTTCTGGAAGTATTACAGCAAACACGCCTAATAACAAAACTAATACAAAGCAACTTATCGTTATATCCCATCTAATTTTTGGTTTATCCATAATTTTCCCCCTATTCTTATAGCTGCATTTGCTCTTTAACTAGTTTTCCATCTAAACTATTAACCGCTATGTTATTTTTGCTGGCAAGCCATACACCAATTGCACTTGCTCTACCATATTCAAAACATTGAGCCGTTACACGTGCTGATGCTAAGGCCGCATGGTCTGCACTCAAACATCTGCCTGCAACCAACAAGTTTTCCGTCTTTAATGGTTGTAATGCACCAAATGGTATTTCATAATAACTTTCTTCTAACCAGTATAAATAAGGAGCTTCCCCTCTGTGAAGTTCTATTGGCCAAGAAGATTTTACTATTCCATCTTCAAATTTTTTGCAATCTCTAACATCTGCATCTTTTAAAGTATATTTGCAAACTATACTTCTAGTTTGACGAACTCCAACTTCGCATGAAGTTTCACCAACAACAGCATTTTCACAACCTGGAATGTATTGTCTAAAAAACTCTGCATAGCTTTCCATTTGGGTTCTTGCTTCTATCTCAGAGTACGTGAAATGTTCTGGATTTACCATGTTTAGTTTTTCGCTATCATGATTAATTGCGGTTGCATTGACGATTATTTCATTTTTATTAACTGCTTTAAACGTCCATATTTTCTTTCTTGGCAGCTCAGCATCAAGCTCTTTCTCCGCCAATCTAATTTTGTCTGAAAATTCATCATGGCATATAGTGTCTTTACCATAATAATCCCAAAACTTTTCTTCATCTATATTATTTAGTTTGAAAATAATAGTTGGATTTTGTACTACTCCATCATTTCCACAAGTATAGTCTTCTCCTGATAACACTGCTACAATCCCATTACCACTTGAATCAATTACGTTTTTACACTTTATAACACCCATACCGCTATCAGTATGAATAATTACACCCGCAATTTTATTCTCTTCTTTTATAACATCAATTACAACTGAATGATATAATACAGTTGCACCGCTATTTGTTATAAATTCATCTGCAACTTTTTTCCACACACGAGTTTCATGTACATCCAAGAAAGTATTGCCGTATAATTGAGGCTTTGTTAGCCCTCCCAAGTTGTATAGTGCCTCTTGAAAACGTTTAGTAAAACCTTCAACAATTTGCTTTGGGGGAACTATTGGATTTCCTGCTTTATGAGTTAAATACAATCCACAAATCGTAGCAGACATTCCTGCAACTGCCGAACCTCCACAAAATCCGTATTTTTCTACAAGCAATGTTGACATACCAAGCTCTGCCGATGTAACAGTTGCTGCAACTCCTGCTGGGCCACCGCCAACAACTAGCACATCCACATCATATAAAACAGGAAGTTTAGTATAGTCAATTAGATTATTCTGTAATATCCAATTTTTATTCTCCATAATTTTTACTCCTCTAAACTTGAATCATATTTTTTGATAGTTATTTTATCAATTTCTTCCCAGTCCATCTCAATACCCAAACCGTATCCCTCAGGAGCATGCACATAACCATCTTTGTCTGTACGTATTACAGTTTTTGAACCAATTTCAAAAGGTTCATAAGGAAATGCTTGCTCAAAATAAGAGCAATTGCTACATGCCAACATCATGTGCAAGTTTGCTGCTTGTGTTAACGTTGCACCCCACGACTGCATTTCACAACGCATGTTATTTGCTTGAGCTAATGCTACAATTTTTCGCATTCCTGTAAATCCACCTGCACCTGTAATATCCGCTCTTAGGTCAGTCCAAGCACCTGTTTTAATTCCATTATTTATATCCAACAACGAAGTAATTGTATTACCACCACAAGAAATTGGCACATGTGTATTTTGAATTAGATAAGCATATCCTTCCAAATCTCTATCTGGCAAAGGAGCTTCAAACCATGTCCAATTGTATTCTTCAAGGAGTTTTGCCATTTTATAAGCTTCTTCTCTGTTATATTGTGCATCTGGGTCAAGCATCAAGCTTAATTTATCGCCATAACGTTCTTGTATAGCCTGTACAAGTTTGTAATCTTTTTCAAAAATAGTATATGGGTGTATTTTTATAGCTTTAAAGCCCTCTGCAATCGAAGTTTCAATGTACTCCATATACTCATCATCAGTATCATATAAAGGTGTTGATGCATAAGACAAAATTTTATCTCTATATGCACCCAATAATTGATAAATTGGCAGTTTTGAATATTTTCCAACCAAATCCCAAAGTGCAATATCAATCATTGAAATAGCTGGTAACGGAATTAATGTTGGTCTTTGTGCCATCCAAGCAAAAAGTGCTTCTCTATCAAGAGCCGACTTTCCAACAAGACCTGGAACATATAAAATACCTGTTTCCATCATTGATGGGTCAAACCTATTTTCACAATAAGTAATCCCTCCACCTATACCGACATATCCATCTTCTGTTGTTATACGACAAATAGTGTTTGTTGTATAAATATCCCCCAAATATTGTGCCCATCTTGGACGGTATGCATTTTCATCGCCTGTCATAAAAAACTCAATTTTTTTAATAGTTAATGCTTTCATATAGTTTCACCTCTCTAATGTTTTTATAATATGTTTGTAATATATTATTGATATACTTTTAATATATCATGTTATTTTGGAAAAGTAAAGGTGATATAAATTTTTCTATATTTCATACATAAATTTCAAACAATTATAGGTTAATAGTTACAATTACTAAGCGTTAATTTATAGATCTATGCATATTTATTGATAAATTAGTTTATAGATGTTATACTAATTATCAGGCTTTAATATAGAGAAAGGAATACACTATGTATAAAAATATTGATTATTATAACAACAAAGCATATACTAACTTAACGAATAAAGTGTATGATATTTTAGAAGAAGCAATAGTAACTCTAGAACTAAAACCTGGGCAAGTGTGCTCAGAAACAGAGCTTAGCCAATTTACAGGTATAGGCAGAACGCCTGTTAGAGAAGCATTAAAAAAACTTGAAATGGCAGCTTTGATTGAAATTATACCTAGACATGGAATTAATATTTCTAAAATTAGATTAGAAGATTGCTATCAACAACTTGAAGTTCGTACTTTACTTGAACCACTTATTATTACCAGAGCTACAAAATTTTCTTCGCCATCAGATAGGGAACATTTTTTAGACCTTGCTAGACGATACAAAGAAGCAAATGACGCTCAAGATGCCCTAAGTGCAATTAGAATTGACCATGAGTTTAATTTATTTGTAGCTAATTGTGCTAGAAACTCATTTGCAAAAACAGCTATAATGCCACTTCAATCTCTAGCTAGGAGACTGTATTATATGCAATACTATTATAATAAGGAAGCTACTCTTGAGATAAACACAACTCATTGGGAATTAATGCTTAAAATTGCTAGTGGCGATGAGAAAGCTGTTTTAAAATCATTAGAAAATTTATTTAATAATATACAAGTATTATCTACTACAATTACTGATACAATAGTATTAGAAAATAAGTTTAGTCAAAATTTATATTTTTAATCACTAACTATCTAATAAATATGAGTTGTACAATTATTGACGCACTATACTTATTATGCTATAAGTATATATATATTAAAATACTCATATTTATTAGCTAGTATTTTAATATTAAATTTAAGAAAGGGGCGATTATATGGAACAATTAGTGCTAACTTATATATTTATAGTAACATTCATTATTAAAGATTTAGTAATGTTGCGTTTTATAGAGAAAGTTTTAAATGTCCCAAAAAATCTATTGAAAATAATTCTCTTATCTGTGCTTAATATTACTATCATGTATCTAACTCGCACACTTGTAACTTCAATGTCTATGTTATGTTTTTTAATTTTAGTCATGTATGTAGTTGAAGTACTCTTTCTATTTCCAGGAAACCGAAGAATAAAAACTATTGTCGCACTCATGATACCTTTATACGGAAATCTTTGTTTATTATTGATGTCTGCATTTGTATCAAGTGTTTCAGGATATGAACTACATGCTGCTTTTACCAACCCAATACTAATGTTAATTATTAGAATATTAACTGTTTTTGTTACAGCAGTTTTTTCTGCTTGGTTATTAAAAATAGATGCAGATAAATATTTCAATAATTTGGTATACCAAAATCCACAAAAACTCATAATATTTTTTGTTATCGAATGTGCCCTAGTTGTAAAAGTTTTTACAGTATCATTATTATTTTTACCACCTGATAAAGGGTACAGTCTTATAGCTATTGCATTTCTTATGGTTGTTACAAATACAGTGATGTTTTTGACCGCACTATTTATGCTCGTTGGGTTTGATATGATGGAAGATAGAAAAATTCAGTCTAATTATAAAATGATAGACAGCATGTACAAATCTTTATTGAGTGAAAACTCTGAAGTTATGACTGAGATTGATTGTATATCTGGAAAAGTTTTAAACTATTTATTTAGAGGTGTCAAGCAGGATAGATTAATAGGGACTACATATGAAAAAGTTACCCAAAATGTTATTGAAAAACAAATCCATCCTGATGATAAATTGGAGTATCTTAATCAAACAAGTTTAGAACATATTAAACTTTATTTGAATACTGATGTACGTTCTTGGACTTATGAATATAGACTAAAAACTGATAATGGAATTTATGAATGGTATCATGACCGTATTATGGTTGATACAGATGACGAGTTAAATAGTATTACAGCTGTTATTGTAACAACTAACATACAAAATGAAAAAAATCTCGAATATTGTGCCAGCTTTGATGATTTGACAGGACTATATAATCGCAAATCGATTGACGAGTTAATAACATCTCATTTAAAAGAAGATACTGTTGGAGCATTGTTTATTATTGATATTGATAACTTCAAAGCTATAAATGATAATCTTGGTCATACTGTGGGTGATGCAGTGTTAAAAGAAGTGGCACAAAAACTAAGTTTATTGTTTGGAACAACTGATATAGTTGGGCGTTTGGGGGGAGATGAATTTATTGCGTTTATGAAAACTAATAATAACGTTCAAACTAGAGCTATGTTGTTATGTAATTCAATTAAGCACACTTATTCTGATGGCAAATGTGATGTTTCTATAAGTGCAAGTGTCGGAATATGTTTGGCTACTAACGAACATGATACATTTGATAAGTTGTATGCCGAAGCGGATAAAATGTTGTATGTTTCTAAGGAACAAGGAAAAAATACGTTTAATATAGTTTAGATATATGAAGAGATTTCTGATTTAAGGGCGTGCTTATGGAACGCCCTTATTTTTTGTATAATTTTAAGTTGTAGTTTTTTCTTTGTATAATTTTAAGTTGTAGTTTTTTCTTTGTATAATTTCATAAGTAGTGCAACGCAATCGCTCTCATTTGTTTTTCCTGCTTTTAAGCCGTATAGTTCCATAACCACTCTATCGTTATTTTGATGTGCTTTAAGTAGTACTTTTGGCA
>MDSP01000319.1_pt1 | contig 10259 bp, 10 predicted proteins | sample 1005811 | NCBI WGS metagenome assembly MDSP01 (sample SAMN05526596, study PRJNA338239) | gut metagenome | isolation source: stomach gut content | host: Naso elegans | place: Saudi Arabia: Red Sea | collected 2011-04
TTGGCCTCTATGAGTATAATAGACTACCACAGGGCCTTTGCAACAGTCCAGGTTCCTTCATGAGGCTCATGACATCCATCTTCGGTGACCAGAACTACACTAGTCTCCTCTGCTACCTTGATGACCTCCTTATCTTTGCACCATCTGAGGAGTTAGCCCTTGAAAGACTTGAAATGGTGTTCAACCGCCTGCAAACCCATGGCCTCAAACTCGCTCCAAAAAAATGTCACCTTTTGAGAAGGAAGCTGAGGTTCCTGGGCCATATAATCACTGAGAATGGTGTGTCCACCGATCCAGAGAAGGTTGAGGTTATAACAAGTCTTACAGAGAAAGACCTCATGATGGAGGATGGGTGTACTCCCTCTCCTCGGAAGTTAAGATCAGTTCTGGGCATGTTCAACTACTACAACCACTTCATTGAAGGCTTTTCCACCCTTGCAGGACCACTATATAAGCTAACATCTGAACCCAAGTCCAAGCCCCGTTCCAAGCGCCCAAAGTGGCACAAGTTGTCTCCTGCTGACTGGACTACAGAGTGCCAGGAAGCCTTCCAGTCTCTGAAAAAGGCTATTTTGGACACTGTGGTGCTGGCTCACCCAGATTTCAACAAACCCTTCATTTTGTCTGTTGATGCTATCGAAAATGAGAGTTTGGAAGATATTTTTTGTACTGTCATAGCAATTACAAAAACTATCAATAAATACCATGAGGCAGGATATTTATACTTGGATATAAAACCAGCTAACATTTTAAAAATTCCAGAAACACCTGATATTATTATGTTATTTGATTTCGGGACTGTTGTAAAAAAAGAATTCGTTCAACAAGGGGAACTGTTTAGTTTTTCAGAAAACTGGGCACCTCCAGAAATTAAAAAAGCAAGCTTTGCAAAAATTTGTGAGGCATCAGATTTATATTTTATTGGAAATGTATTGTTAAGTCGAATTAGGGGGAGTAGCATTCAGTCTTGGGACTACGTTAGATTTCCAAATATAGATTTTAATTCACCAATACTTGATACAGCACCACCTGTGCTTATTAGATATTTGAAAGAAATTTTTGCTAAAACATTATGCAATATACCTAGAAAACGTTATCAAACAGCAACTGAACTTGAACAAATACTTAATAAAGCTTTACCTTTTACGAAGCTTGATTGTCAATACATAAAGTCAAATTTCGTATATACAAATACAAATTTCATTGGGCGTACAGAGCTGTTAGTACAAATTAAACAAATATTTGAAGCTCAAAATGCATTGTTTTTGCGGGGGTTTGGGGGTATTGGCAAAAGTAGTGTGGCAAAAAAATATGCTAGTATAGCCGACTACAACTCGGTAACTATGCTGTCATATACGACATCTATTTTTGATTGTATATTAAACGATGATGAATTTATAATTGAAAACTTTGAACGTGACGAAAGTGAGTCAGATGGAGACTATTACAAACGAAAGCTTACTCAAATAAATAAACTTGCAGACGACAATACTTTGATAATTTTAGATAACTTTGACGTTGAGGAAGATGAACATTTGATAGATTTATTAGACTGTGGTGCAAAAGTGCTTGTTACAACTAGATGTGATTATTCGGATTATGATTTTATGCAAATTGATGTTATGGAGTTTGAAACTATAGATGAGGCAGAAAAACTCTTTTATGCAAACAAACAAACATGATATTTACAATCAGAATATATTGCTCAAATAGTCGAGCTTGTGCAAAGACACCCTATGTCTGTTGAGCTCATATCTAAATTTATGAGAATGACAAAAGTTACGCCAAAGCAAGTGTTTGAAAGATTGTGCAAAATACAAGGAATTGCACTTCTAAATGGTGTACCCATTAAACAGCGTAAAGATAAAAAGCTTAACAACAAAATTATTATCGGTCACATTAGTGCTATTTTTGTAATTGCAAAACTAAAAGAAATAGAAAAAGAAATTTTGGCGAGCATGTCGGCATTTTCTATTACAAGATTTAATAAGACAAGCATTATAACTTGGTTAAAACTTGACGATACTACACCGTTTGAAAAGTTAATTACTATGGGGTGGGTACAGCTTGACGGAGATAAAGTATCGTTACACCAAATTATAGTTGACCTTATATATAAGGAAGAAACTCCAACAACCGACAATTGTAAAAATATTGTGACCTATATGAGTAAAGTTCCTGAAACTATGAGAGGTATGAATTCATATAAACGAAAACAAGTTGTACAGCTATGTAAAATATTTGGAAGTCGTATTAAAGGAAGTAGTGTCGATTTATTTAATTTTTATGTTGCTTGTGTTTTTAGATGTGGAGAGCAGTTTTCCGACCAATGTTTAGCTAAAGCGGGTAAAATTATTTTGGATGTTGATAGCCAAATCCAATTTTGGATAATAAAAACTACTTTTTCTTTAAGGTACAAAGAAACTTTTAGCTTGAAAAACTACAAGAAAGCTGTCGCACTTGCCAAGCAACATTATAATGATTATAGTTTGGCTACTGTATGTTTTGATATAGTTAACCGACTTCTTAACGCTGACTCAGAGTTGTATTATATAGAAGATAAAGATGCCCGATATTGCAAACAACTAATTGGAGAGTTGTTTGCGAAAATTGTTGATTTAGTTGACCCGATATTATACCAAAAATTTTATACTAAGGTGTGCGATAGTGCTGTTGAATTTTATGGTGGATATTTATATTTATGGATAGGTGACTCTGATAGTGAGCAGGAGTGGCACTATTCAAATTTAAGGACACAAGCTAACGACAGACGGTTTACTCTTGGTTGTATGGATTGGATCGATGGGGCAAAAGTGTATGAGCAAAAAGGCGACTTTGAGTCGGCAATAAAATATTATGAGATGGCGATTGAAGAAGAAATGTATCATGCGTACCCAGGCTTAATTAAGTTGTATATACAACTGGGGGATACGGCAAAAGTTGATGAAATTATAAATCAGTATATAAATTGTTATGATGATACAGATAAAATTAAACCTATGCATGAAGTTGCGATGCTCGATAAGAAAAATACTGTTGAGTGGTTATTGAAATGTGAAACTCTGATGGACGAAACTAGTAAGTATAGTGTGTTGGTTCGTATGAAATTGTATGAACTAACAGGGGATATGGCTTATTTTGAGCAGGCGTATATGGCATATCAAAAAATATCGCTTGATGAGTTAGTGTTTTTCGAAATAGAAGACTTTATGCCATTTTTTGAAGAAGTGGTTAATAAAATTGGTGATACTTCGGCTGTCGTTGATGCATATAAATGGCTTGGGAATATCGCAGACAACGGGCTAAATCCTGAACTGGCAAGCAAGAATTTTTATGAGGGATACAAACTTGCAGATGAACACTTTGGCGAATACGATATAAGGACAGTTGAACTGTTGGCTAAATATTTGGAGTCGAATTATGAAATAGATAAATCGTTGCACGAAAAATGTCACTTTGAATTGCTGGCTGTTGAAGATACGTTTGAGCAGTGGCAACACGTTAGCAAGTTGTATGAATGTCTACAAGATTATAAACAGGCGATTAAGTATGGGAAAATTGCTATAAATTTTTCGACTGATGACAACGAAAAACGTTATACATTTGAACAGTTGGCTATGTTTTATGAGTATTTGGGCGATATAGAAAATTATGTGATTATGATTAAAGAGGCAATGACTATTAGCGGCGATGTGTGGCAAGGATACTTGGATATTGGACAGGCGTATATGCGACAAGAAGACTATGAAAATGCCGAATATTATTTATTAGGCGAGAAAAATATGATAGACAAAAATACAATATTAGACTTATGTTACGAAAATAAAGACGATAACGAACAAATTATTATAGATATTTTAGTAAAATTAGAAGAAATATATCAAATTTATGGAGATGTTGATAAATTTGATACGGTTAAATTGTGCATAAATTGTATAAATAAATCAGAGTTTGAAATTTAGGATTGAAAAAAGTTAGTGTAATTCTCGGAAACTTTTTTTGATGTAGTATAATGATATGTAAGGAAAGGAGGAAGTAAAATGAATATGGAAGCAATGTTTGAAGGAGCAGGTAAATTATTTAATCATGCAACTAATAAATTGGAACAGACAGTCAAAGAAAGATTACGTAAGTTTACAAATGATGAATTGATAGATAAATATGTAGAGTTAACATCAGATCCAGATGTACACCCTAATACTATCAATATTGTTGAAGAGGAAATGAGAAGACGTAGATTAAGATTTTAGGGGTATATTAAATGAAAGATTATGTAAAAATGACACAAAATATTGATGAAAAAGCTTTGGAAAAAGAATTAGCATCAATTAAACAGTTACAAGAACAAGGTGAACATCCTATATCTTATGATTTGCCTATTACATTACAATTTGAGTTGACAGAAAATTGTAATTTAAAATGTAAGCATTGCTATAATTCGTCAGGAATTACTACACATAAAGATAGAATGACACCTGAAAAATGGATAGAATTTAGTAAATATATCGTAGATTTAGGTGGTATATTTCAGTGTATAATATCGGGGGGAGAGCCGTTATTATTGGGAGATAAATTGTTTGAAATAATGGATATTTTGCACGAAAATGGAACTTCATTTGTTATGATATCTAACGGATTTTTATTAACTAGTGAAATTGTAAAAAAATTAAGTAAATATCGTTTTATGTGGTTTCAAATATCTATCGATGGAGCAACTCCTGATTACCATGATGATTTTAGAGGAGTTAATGACAGTTGGGCACGAGCCACTAATGCTGCATATGAAATTTCAAAAGCAGGTATTCCACTAACGATAGCACATTCAATTAGTAAACAATCAGTTAAAGAAATTGATGAAATGTGCGAACTTGCATACAAACTTGGAGCAAGCAATTTAATTTTAGGTGAAATTACTCCAAGTGGACGAGCAGTAGAAAATCAAGATATTTTATTATCTATGGAAGATAGAAATATGATATTACAAAAAGTTAACGAAAACGTTGTTAACTATCAAGGGAGAATGCAAATTCAACGATCATCTAAAACTAAACTTCAACTTAAGAAGTATCAAGGGACTCCAAACGGTGGGGCTATTATTCGCCCAAATGGAGATATAAGATTAGATTGCATGACTCCATTTATAATAGGAAATGTGTTGGATAATGATTTTAATGAGATTTGGAAAGAAAAATCTGCATCTTGCTGGCATAATCCTATGATATATGATTATATAGAAAATATAGATGCTGAATATGATGCCAACAAAGAACATCAAAACTATATAGATAAAGATGTCTTAATTTAATGCTTAGGAGGATAAACGCATGAAAAAAAGTTATTCAATTCCAAAACTAGGAAGTTTAGAAAGAACTACAGCAGGAGTTGTTCCGTTAGCTGCAATGGCTGGGTCGGTTGCAGGATACGCAGTTGGTAAAGCAGTTAAACAAGCGTTTGAGGCTAGACCAACAAATGAAGTTTATAATTCTCTTAAAAAAGTTGAGGGAATATATGCATAGTTATATAAATAAAACAGAAAAACTAGTGCCTTGTTGTACTTATATAAAAATGAGAGAAGATAACGATTTTCTTATAGTTATAAATGAAAATCTTCAAATAGAGCATTTATCGCAAGTTGCTAAAGATTTTTATATGAATGTTGATGGTACAAAAACTATAGAAGAAATAAATCAATTGTTAGTACAAGAGTATGATGTAGACTACAGTGTCTTACAAAATGATATGTTAATTTTTGTTAAAGACTTACAATGGAAAAAACTAATAACTTTAAAGGAGAAAATTTAATTATGAAAGCTTATAAAAAACCAAGTTTAACACGTAAACCAGAAGAATTCCAAGGAATTATTCCAGCAGCAATTGCAGCAGCATCAACGGCAGCATCAGTTGCATCAGCAGCAGCGGCGGCAACAACAGCGAGTACTTTAATGGGTAGAAAGTAGTAATTAAGAATTAGTTAATAGTAAAATGATGCTGCACACATAGCAGATGAAATAAGATAAGTTTTTAGTTTGCTTGTGGCAGAATATAATTTAGGGAGTGGTGAAAACTGCTCTCTTTTTTGTGTGCCCCCATTTTTACAGCAGCGTGTGTCTTTGTTAATTTTAGTCAAAATATAAAACTTTTATTGTTGCATAATTATATAAAAATCGAATACAAGTGTGTTTATACTTCTAAAACGGGCACAAAGTCCCAAATTTAAGACAGTAGATTTGTATATAATTTGTAAAAGTAAATCTAATTTTAAACTTTAGTATAAAAATCTATAGTGTAATTCTAGGAAACTTATTACACTTTGGTATAATGTTAATTGTGGAGGAGATACAGAAAATAGATGATTTCTATTTCGATTTCTATTTTGATTACTTTTTGAAGAAGACTAAGATAAGGTCATAGATACTAGGAGGATACAGTTATGCAAAATATTACAGTTGAAGAATGGAACAGTTTGGTAAAAGAATGTAACGGTGATGAACAAAAGGCTACAGAGTGCCTTGATTCATATATCACAGCACTTGCAAGCGGAGTATTAGCAAGTGAGGCAATTACAACAAGTATTAAAAATGCTGGGTTGTATAACAAAATGGCAAATAATTTATCTCACTACAACACTATGCGTGGTGGCACTAAAGGTTTTAAAGGCTTTGTGTTTGAAGAACTTCATGCAACGCAAGCAACTATTAACGGACAGGCAACACAAGTTATCGCCAATAATGGTATTGCTGATTTTTATATATTAGATGCTGACGGCGGGACAACTTTAGCTCAAGCAAAAGTAGGGTACAAAACAGGTAAAGTTGATTGGGATGCATATGGTGATCAAACTATTGTTATTGATAAAGGCAATCAACAATTAATTGATAGTGCAAAAGCAGCTGGAAAAAATGTAATTGAATCTGACATTTCTGCAAAACAAGCAGAGGCATTGTCTAAAGCTATGCAAATGGAAACAAAAATTACAGGTAAGCCTAATTCTACAATAGTAACTAAAGGTTATTCAACTGCAAAAACTGTAGGACAAGCACACAATGCAGGTATTCAAGCAGGAATAAAAGGTGCACAATTTGGAGCAGGTATGAGTATAGGAGCAAATATTGTTGATGTTGCAAATGGGGATAAAGAATTTTCGGAAGCGGCTGAAGATGTTGCTGTTGATACGGTTGTTTCAGGAGCGACAAGCTATGCCGTTGGTGCAGCATCTTCAATAGTTGGAAGCACAGCAGTTGGAGCAAAAGCAATAGGGGCAGCATCTGGTGCAGTATCAGGAGTATCATCAGTCGCAACAGGAGCAGCAACAATGGCAGCAAATTCAGCGGTTGGAAGTGCAGCAATCGGAGCGGCATCAGCAACAACAGCGGCAGTAACAGGTGCAGCTACAGCAGCAACGACAGCAATTACAAGTACAGCAGTTGGAGGAGCAGTTGCAGGAGCGGCTACAGCAGCAGGAGCGGTAGCAACAGGGGCAGCCACAGCAACAGTCGCTGCAATTGGAAGCACAGCAGTTGGAGCAACAGCTCTTGCGGCAGCACCAGTAGTAGTAACAGGAGCTGTTATTGGTGGTATAGCAAAAGGAATATCAGGGTGGTTTAGATAAATAAGAGGAGGAGAAACAAATGAAAAAACTAGCATTAACTTTATTAGCATTCACACTAACAACACAAACGATACTTGCATCGGATTTCAACTTAATTATTAACGGTGAAGTATCAACAACAGCATCACCAACGCAACAAAACGGTACAACGTTAGTACCAGTGCGATTTGTGAGCGAACAACTGGGCGGACAAGTGAATTGGGACGCCGCAACAGAAACGGTAACTATTACAAGAGATGGGGTGGACATAGAGCTTAAAGTTGGTAGCACAAATGCCAAAATTAACGGGCAATCGTCAACACTTACACTAGCACCAACAGTGCAAAACGGCACAACGATGATACCACTAAGATTTGTTTCGGAGGCGTTGAACGTGCCTGTTGATTGGGACGCAGATACAAGCACGGTGCTTATAAATTCGGATAAAGCAGACTTGGCGAAGTTGCCACCTAAAACTGCACAAACGCAAGGTTTTGATGCAATAACAATGTTAGATTATAAGTTTCCAAACTCAGAAAAAATATTCGATACGTTTAAAGAACACAGCATATCTCATAATTTAGTTGCAACTGGTAGTCGTGACTATTACAATGCTTATGAATTAAGTGGCGATGGGTTTAGTGCACTAATGTACTTTGATGAAGCTACAACACCACCAATAGACCCTTTGGCTATAACATATATACAAGTAAACGAGGGTATAGTTGATGGTATAGTTATTGGCGAAACTACTGTACAGGAAGTGTTTGAAAAATATGGATACCGTGGGTCGTTAGGTCTATCAGAAATGGATGGTACTTATGATGTTATATATAGCCTAATTGAGTTTAACGATATGTATATATCAATGTTTGTATCAGGAGAAACAGATAGTCCAACTACAAAGGTTAAGAAAGTAAGCTTGAAATTTACACCATATTTATAAGAAATTTGGGGAATGAATTATGGTTCAATTAATTGGTTCAATTATTATATTATATTTTGGGTGGAAAGTTTTTACTATAGGTATTGGGATTTTAGCAGGAATGTTTAGTGTTCTATGGTGGATCGTTTCTCCGTTGTATAAGATTATATGGTGGGTAATATCTTCTATTTTAAAGATAATAAAGTATATAAGGATAGCCTTTATGTATTTAAAAGAAAAATTTTTCTCTAAATTAGATATATTTTTTAATACAGATTTAGAAGTATTAGCTGATATCGAGTTAATATCAGAAATGTTACAGATTATATGTTGAAAATCAAATTAAAATAAAAGGGGACAAGGCAAATGAAAAAACTAGCATTAACTTTATTAGCATTCACGCTAACAACACAAACGATACTTGCATCGGATTTTAACTTAATCATTAACGGTGAAGTGTCAACAACAGCATCACCAACGCAACAAAACGGTACAACGTTAGTACCAGTGCGATTTGTGAGCGAACAACTTGGTGGACAAGTAGATTGGGACGCTACAACGGAAACGGTAACTATTACAAAAGACGGGGTGGACATAGAGCTTAAAGTGGGTAGCACAAACGCCAAAATTAACGGGCAATCGTCAACACTTACACTAGCACCAACAGTGCAAAACGGCACAACGATGATACCACTAAGATTTGTTTCGGAGGCGTTGGACGTGCCTGTTGATTGGGACGCAGATACAAGCACGGTGCTTATAAATTCGGATAAAGCAGACTTGGCTAAGTTGCCTGAAAAGCCGTTTGATATTGGGAAAATTATAGTCAACTCTAAAGATGACGATATGTTGTATTTGTATATATTCGAGGCACTTGGAGAGAACGGTGCAAGTAGTGCGGTAGTAGAGTCATCGTATGATAATACCGAAAGTATGATTGCAGTTATTGGGAAAAATATAAATGCAAATATGTTTTTCCATAATAATAGCTCTCTTATAGGTTGGATGGAGCTTTACGCTGGTTCAATGTTTAATGGTGTTGAAGTCGGCAAAACAACTTTGCAAGAAGCTAAAAGTCTTTTAGGCGGGACAGTTAAAGTAGAGGATATTGATGAAATGAATTGGGTGCATTTTATAGAACTAGACTTAGGAGAAATTTCAATTATAATGTGGGGCGAAACATCAGATTCAAATTCTGTAGTTGAACGACTAAGAGTAGGGTTTGATTCACCATTGCAACCAATTAGAACAAATTAATGGATTAATATTAGGGAGTGGCGTAGGCTGCTCTCTTTTTTTGTAAAAAAATATATTTTATGTGTATAAGCCAAAACTAAGTTGTCAATAATCTAATTACTAATATAGAAGATATTTTTATGATTATAAGACAAAGAACAACCCCTAAAATTCTAAACTAATCCTCACAATCCTTGAATACTTGACAGCATTATGTTATAATCACTTTGTTTATATAAATTAAGAATATAAGAAAGAAGTGAAAAATATGCAATCAAGAACACATAATTGTAATGACCTTCGTAGCGAACATATCGGACAAAATGTAACGCTAGTAGGTTTTTATGAAAATCTGCGTAAAGTGTCAAAAAATCTAGGATTTCTAGTGCTTAGAGATTTTTACGGTACAACACAAATCGTTATTGAAAATGAAGAAATGATGGACAAACTAGGCGAGCTTAACACAGAGTCTACACTACAATTTAACGGAGTTGTTAGAGAACGTTCTAG
>MDSP01000320.1_pt1 | contig 10230 bp, 5 predicted proteins | sample 1005811 | NCBI WGS metagenome assembly MDSP01 (sample SAMN05526596, study PRJNA338239) | gut metagenome | isolation source: stomach gut content | host: Naso elegans | place: Saudi Arabia: Red Sea | collected 2011-04
AATTGTTTTTTTGGCTTCATTACTACACATAAATGAAGTGGATGTAGGGATTTTTTAACAGTCACAGCCCACGTCCTCTTCTGATCAACCATCCAGATAAGAATACATAGTCCAGCTTGATTCAGGCTGTTCCTGATTAACGTCTGGTTGCAGGAAAATGAAATGGAACAAATGGAAAGGGCAGCACAATGGAAAGTTAGAGACTGTTGTGCTTAGATCTTTGCAGAGGCCGGTCTCCACCACAGCGTCCTGCGTTAAGCTGTTACACTCAGTATTTAGACGGTCTGTGTTCCACGCTGGACTCATCAGGTGTTTCACATCACTGATGCCTGGTGCTCAAACAAGTTAAAGCTGACTATTGGACAGTATTTTCCACAGTGTTACCAAACTTTCATTTCGTTGTGCAACTCTGTGTTGCACAAGGATGAATAAATTACCTTGTACACTTGTAACCCTGCAAGAGGAAGAAACAGCCCAAAGAGTGGCTTTATTTAAGGAAGAAAGATTACAGCAGAGCTCCATGTGATGTCTATAAAATTATCTTCTCACGTAATCTCAATGTCCTGGACAAGCGCATGTACAAGCTGCAAGTTGCTTCCTTATTGTTCAAATATATAAACAAAATACACTGACAATGCAGCAAGAAAAGAACTGCTTCTACCTGTGTAGCTCTTCTTGTTTGGTTATTAATAAAAACTGGATTTAGGTGGATGTTTGGCTCGATACGCTGAACTAGCATCGTTTGCTGAACAGCCACTCTCACTTGTTCTTCTGAAGCAAATTTTGAATGAAGAAAATGACCAAATAGAATCAAATGATATGATAGAATTTTGTTTGGAGAACATATCATGCACCCAGAAATTTATTTCTGATGAAAGCCAGACAATCCCCTAATGGCACGTTTTGCTCCCAGAGAATTCTGGGCACTTTTCTGCATATGATTTTGAATAATTCAGAGGTCTTAAAATCTTAGAAATGTGTCTTGTCATGTGTGTCAGTGATCATGCAATGTATTGTACCATTTGCGTTGGCAGGCCCCGCCATCTCTCTAGAGACGACAGGACATTTTCAACATGGAACAGTTACGAGATCACGGTGCAAAACAAAATAACTTAAATGTTTTAGTTGATGTCACAGAAAATGTTAAAGTGCTTCTGTAATGTAGGGGTGTGCGATATGACGATATTAGACCGTGAATGATTAGAATGTGTCAGCGATTCACCGTTTATAGAGATTGTTTACATCGTGCATCAGTGCACATTCTGTCTGTTGCAGTTCTAGACTCAAACACACATTTTTCTCTCAACCAAATCAGACTATTTGCTTTTCTGTTCTGTTGCATGCCTCCCATGAATACACACACATAAACTAAACACAGCAAACATGTGGCACCTTCTTCCCTCCCCTTTCAGTACATTGTCCTGTAAAATTAAACAAAAGCATCATGAACCAGTCGGAGTTGAGTCCACTAATGTTAACTTAGCATTAGCTCACTCAGAAGAGAGACTTGGCATTTTCTGTCATTAATGACGGTCAACATAAAGATTTTTGCTGCACTATATCAGTTATGGAGGTCCTAGATAGACTGGAAAACTTAATGAGATCATGTTTGGTTTAATAAAATCATCCGCCGGTCTGTAAAGTTATACACAGCCACATTTAAGACATTAGCGTTAGCTAGTAATGTTAGTGTCAGGAGGAAGGGGGACTTGCCATTTCTTCTGTCATTAACTCCGTATATAATCGTCATTTCTGCACAGTATCAGTTGTGAAAGTCCCAGAAACGTTGGAAAACTTAACGACGTCATGTCTGTGTTCAGAACATCATCCTGTGGTGTATAAAGTCGTGTTGTAGGAGCTCAGAGTGTTCACACACAGCTCTGTTTTGACTGTCATGTCTGATTCAATGTCCGGACGTCGGGTCATTGGTGCCTTCAGCACGTCAGTGACGCAGGGAGAATGTCAGCACTGATTAGCTGTTGCAATGCAAGGTCACATGAATTCACCTGAGGAGTTTAAAAAAATAATAATTAATTTGTTTAGTTTTGCAGAGCCTGCAGTTACTTTACAAACCACATTTACTCTACATGTAATTCTTAGAATTTAATAATTCATGAATCAAAATTAGGAACGAGGAACCAAATATAAGCTTACCATATGTTTGTAAGCACAACTGTGACCCTGAATTTACTTGTAAAATACTCTTGACCAGGATGAAAAACTAAAGAATTGTGATAAAATCGAGATGGTGCGACTGCCATGAAAAAAATCGGGATATGATATTTTTGCCATATCGCCCAGCCCTAATGGAAACTATAAATGTGGTACTTTTGCCCAATGTGGTTACACTAATAAGTATAAATTATGCACATATCCCCACAGTGGCAAACCAATAAAACTACAAGGAGTTATCACATGTTGCACCCCCTTCATTGTTTGTCTTATAAAATGTGCCTGTGGATGTGCGTGGGATGTGTGGGTGAATCAGATAGACCCTTACACACTCACATTAGTGAACATCGCAGTAACATCAGGTGAAGGGATGAGTGAAACCCGGTGGCAGCTCTTTTGAAAAAAGCAGGCCACAGCATTAGTCCTGTCTGTTCTGTTGGCACTGAAAAAGTGGATAAGCCTCCCAGAGGTGGCAACCATGAGCGTCTGCTGCTACAGCACAAACCATATTTATGCCCTCAGTGCAGAGACTGACATCAAGCTGTTCATGTCGCTGTGTTTTTCAGAATGTAGATCTCTCAGCATTGCCCTTCTGATAGCCTAATTACATCCCGTATTTTTAATATTGAGCTATTCAAATGTCCTGTATACTGCACTTATCTATGATTTTGTATCTTTATGGTTGAAATTCTGTCCCTGCTTTTCCTTTATTCTTTGTCTACGTTCTCAACTCTTGTTGTACTCATCTACAAGTGATTGTATTTGGGGTGCTGCAGAGTTGTCCGGGCCCACATACAGAATTAGGAAAACATCTTTGTTTGGTACAGATACAAAAATCCCGCCACAATCTTTTTTTATTATGTTTTTCAATGAGAATGGAAAAAAATGTGTAAAAATGATCATGTCCTCTTATATTGAAAATCATATCACAATCACAAATCAGTCTAAATAATCGCAATTAGATAATTTTTCAAAATTGTGCAGCCCTAGTTGACATTGATGAATGGAGACAGATTTTTTATTCTTTCTAACACAAGCTTTTGTCGGTAGAGACTAATTTCTTTGCTTATTACCTTGTACAGTTTTTTGTATGCCAGTGTTACTTATTAAAATGTTTCATGTGTTTTATTACTTATATTATTACTTATTATCATGGTACCTGTCCATTTCTTATTTTATTTTAACCCCATTCCCCTCACATTGTCTGATTCATGTATAACCTGAGGAAATCCTTTTTGTGGTTGAAACATTGTGATTAAAAAATAAAAAAATAAAATCCAAATTACAGCATAACAGTTTGCCAATACCTTAATCTTTTTCTTTGTGACTGACTTTACACATCACAGCTTTCATTCAATAGATGCAGGTTGAAAACTTAAGTTACATAAATGTCTAATTTCTTTGAATTCTTCAGGAAGTAACCATGACATCATGTCACGAGAATCTTTTGGAAACCCTGAAAGATTTAAGTGATGATGATCTTGAGAAATTCAAGCATGTCCTGCTGTACATCAAAGTGAAGGAGGGCCTCCCAAGAATCCCAAGAAACAGAATGGAGGTTTCAGACAGAGTTCAAATAGTGGAGCTGATAGTGAAGACCTACGGCCAGCAGTGTGTGGAGGTGACCATGGAGGTTTTCAAGAAGATGAACAGGAGAGATCTGTTGTGGAGGTTGTCAGACATCATCAGCTCAGAATCCAAAGGTAAGTTGTGGGGGTTTGGTATGCAAAGAGTTGTCTGTCGTTTTTTGTCTCTTCTTTTTCTTAACTTAAAATACTTGTGTCAAAAGCTATTTAAATTTGTATCTTTGTTTTGAAATTTATACTGTATTTAAAATTCTACACTATATGTGGTGTAATGGCCATAATAAATCCTTCTAGATCAGTTAATGCCTTAGCCATGCTAGTGACTCAATGGATGTCACTGTGTCTGTCCATCGCTGTGGTCCACTCTGATAAAGCTACGATCTATGAAATGCTTGCAATAAAATTTTTGTCTTGACAGTAATGGTCCCCATAGGACAAATCCTTCTGTTTTTGATGATCCCTGGACTTTTGCTCTTGTGGCACCTGTAGCTTGACATTTAAAGGTGTGTTTTGTGCTAATTAATTTATGTTAGCATACTAACATGCTAAACTAAAATAGTGACCACAGTAAAACAAAACAAACTAGCACATGTTGGCATTTAGCGACACTGCTGTGCCAAAGTAGATATCATGAAGCTGCTAGCATGAGTTTGGCAGGGCTAACAATCAATCACATTGTTTTAACTTATAGCTATCTGTCATATTATCTGCTTTTTCAGTAAGAGAGATTTTTACATAGAGCAATATATCCTTGTATTTAAAAAAAAGACTCCATCCAAAGTCTGCTTGTAACTGAAACACACACAAAGCAGCCTTAAGAAGTCTAAATAGGGGCTTTCTCTGCTGAACATTTGATTGGTTGTTAAAATTCAGACACTTTCTCCATACTGTAGACATTAACACTGTAGAGTAGGACTGCCACATCCATGACCATTTTTAAAATGTATGATGTTGGCTACTATGCAGTTGTTTACTGTAATCCAAATACAATAATAATGCAAAGCAAAATATAACATATTACACTGCTTGTGTATTTCTATCATTTCATTTTTCAATTTTATAACACAACATAATTTTAATAGTTACATAACTTGCATGTAGCTAGTCTGCACTTTGTAAATCACAGAAAATTTCGATTAAAAGTATGTCCTGCCTAACATATTGCTCTGATATTAGAGCATAGACATGTAGCACATAGTGCCGAAGCCAGCAAGATATATGGAAAGTTGCCATGATTTTATGTATTATCATAATGTCACTTAAAATAAAATCTGTTGTGTCTTCAGAGGGGTCTTCAGGAAGCCCGAAGCTTGAGGGTTGTGGAAGCCTTTTGGTAAAATCCCTTACATTCATTCATTCATCTGTTCAGTTTATTCATCATTCATTTATTTATTTATATTATATTGCAAAAGGACACATTTCTGCTCTTTTGTAAAAATGATTTTCCTGTGCAGCCGGACTCCAGTGGCTGGACCAAACTTGAACCAGAAGTGAGCAGCACAGATGAAGATGAGGCTCCAACTTACAGGTAAAAATAACTTTCAAAAAATCTAATATTATGTACTGCTTCACAGCAAATTGATGCCATGGAACAAAGTTACCTGGTTTTTGGGGAGTTTTACAAAATGAAAACTAAACTCTTTCTTCCTGCTGTTATTGGTTTCATTATCACAATGTTACAAAGAGGTCACCAAACATTTCACATCACAAAAGCTCTCATAATTATGTCATTCACTGTGCCAGTAATACAGTGTTTATGTGAATTTACACACACTGACTTGTCTTCTCTTCCGTGACTCAGCCTACAGTCTGAAGCAGGACACTTTGAATGCAGTGTCTCTGGCTTGCGCTGGTTCTGTAAGGAAAAAGTCAGTTTTCAGTACCAGTTTTGCTCTTGGGAAGAACCAATGGAGAGGATAGAAAGAATGAAATACAGGCCTGCAGGTCCTTTAATTGACATCACAGTCATTGCTGGGAAGTTGGATGAAGTTTACCTGCCTCACTGGATCTGCATTGGTAAGTGGACATGAAGAAAATAATAAAGAATATACAAACTTTTTAAGTTAATGACGGCACGAAAACAGCTGCATCTTTTCTCCTCACTAATTTAGAGCAATTTCTTGTTTTTTGTTTGTTTTTTTGTGCAGATGACGACCTTCAAATATCTGACAAGTTTGCAGTGTTACACATCAGTGACTGTGGGGATAATGTGGAAAAAGTGTCTGAGGTCACAACATCCCACGTTAAGTTATCCGAACCAGTTTTTTCTGCAAAAGGACTCATGATAAAAGATGTTTTACGAGCAAAAGTAAAATGTTATGTGCTAATATATAAAACTGACACAGACTACCTGACACTCCATGTTTATCTGATCCCACGTGATCCTGGTCTACAAAAGGTACTTAAATATCTTGCTGTCACAAGTAGCAATCATAATAAAATACAAATTTATCCCACAAATAAATTTATAAATACACACAACAGACAAAGTTTGCTGCTGTAAATTTGTTTCCTGTCCTACAGGCAATGGACAAGAGGCAATGATCCTATGGTTACAAAATAATCCGAAAGCCTCATCCAGAAACATCCCTGAAAATGCATGATCGTTTCATCCTAACAGCATTTTTGCAGGATGCAAAAATTGCTCCTGAGGTATAGTTTGAACTACTTTTAAGTCTGTGGAGTAAACTGTGGCTCAGAAATGATGTAGATACTATGGGCTGAGTGCAGTGGAACAACAGTTACCCAGGTTTTTATTATTTTAAACAAGAAAACATGACAATGATGCAACCTCACTTGTATGATTTGGTATCATAAGTCTCATACAAAAATCTCTTTCATTACAATATTTTTAAGAATTAATTTTTTTGCAATCTTTCTGAAAATCTGAAATGATAACAAGTTAATAACTGCACTGTTCTCATATAAAATTCAGCTTTATTTTCTTATGGAAGTTGTACTTGGATCATCCACACCTCATGGAAGTTCATGTTCTTTAGAGAAAAGAACAAGAAACACTGGAGCACTGATATTACTACAAAATATGATCTAAATGACAAGTTTTTATTCAAATTTGACATACAGTGTTTCAAATAGTCAGTGTTATGGTTTTGCATAATTTTGAAATGGAAAAAATTGATAACACTTTCTATGAAGCCTGTCTCTATAATGCATTATAACACATTATGAACACACTTTTAATGCCCTATAGGTGCTTATGGTTAAAACTATGATTGTACAGCACTATAGGTGCATTACAATGCATAATAAGTATTTTCATAATGCACTATAGATGGATCCTTCAAGTAAAGTGTTACCAAAAGTTTTTCTTCAGTGAAACTTATTTTGCACTTTTAATTAAAAAAAGAGCTGTGATAAAACATTTTAAGGCTATCTTAAAACCATTAAGTTTCATTTTTTTAAGGGGTATAACATGTATTTATATTGTCAAATTTCTATTTAATAAATTACTGTCACCGACTTTTATGAGCTTCATTTATAATATTAAGACAATGACAAATAGTTTTTATAAAAAGCAATGCAGTGACTGGGTGTTATTAATGTTTTCACTACTACCACAATTGTCTTAAGCTCATTTAAAAACACTAATTAGAGGCTCTGCTGCACTCCAGTTCAAAGTTACGTTTCTATTTCTCTTTTTGTTTTTATTTTTGTTCCACAGAACTTGAAGCTCAGATATGAAAGCGGAACCCCAAATTTCTTTGAGGTGTACATTGAAAATCCAGACAGTAACTTCACACTTGACCTCACACAAAAACATGAGGGTCAGTCAGTGTGGACCCGTGAAATTCGAAAAGGTCAGATTTAGATACAGTATGTGTACGACATTCATTTTATTGGTTTAATGTGCATCATGACCAAAGCAGATGTTTCTCTCTACATTCTTTCTTCAGGTGAATACCAAACTACTGGTACTATACAAGGTAAGACATTTTAAAGCTTTCTTTATCGTCATTATCAGTTGTTTACTTTAGATTCCAGAGTCATGAGATTGCTTCATATTCACTATCAGTGAAGATCTACAAACACCAGAACTTAATTTCTTTTTTTTTTTAATGACAAAAAGGTTAACCAAAATCTTTGCCAGGCGGCGCTTAAACCCAAAGTTTAACTAAATACGTTCATGGTTGGTAGCATTGTTGACACTGTTAACGTCAGTGTTGTTCTGTCTGTTGTTCTGTGTCATTTTGGCTGGATCTCACTTGCATTTTTAAAATATTTTTACCTTAATGGGAATTATTTGGTTGAGTAAAGGAGAAATAAAAAAGAGAATTAAATAATACATATGGATTACATATGTACATGGATGAGGGAAGTGAGTTAATGAGCTGAGACGGAGCTGTGTTTGAGGAGTCTGTGTGTAAAACCAAGAGTTTGCTTGCTACTTTAAAAATTAGCTTAACAGTAGGCCTAATAGTAAACTTTTGAAAATATGTTTTTGTTATGGATTTTTTAATTTTTCCCTGAGGCCATAATACCAAACATTTATCTAATCAAATTATTTTTCATCCTCGCTTTCCTCAGAGGAGTACTTTGTGGATAAACACCAGTGTGCTCTGATTGACAAAGTGAGCAATATAGGACCAATCTTGGATAAACTCCTGAGAAGAAATGTAATCCAGCGAGAAGGTTATGATACAATCCGGGCTATCCCCACCCCTCAGGAGAAGATGAGGGCTGCTCTACCACCTGAGCCAGCGGACATCCAAATATAATGTCATTTCTTATTCAAATTCTCATCGCTCTCCTTATTGTTTTCCTGGCATCTGATTTCTGAAAGAAAATGCAATAAATCCTGTATGTATTTCACTTGCAGCTAAGAGTTTTTTACCATTCAGTAAAACAGCAAATGATATGTCAGCTATTTCAAGGCTTGTTGCTATATTGTCTCACTTATCCAAAATAATGTCTGAATATTCAGATGATATTGATGAGAATTATAAAACAAATTCACTTTTAATGAGCTCTGTTTATAATTTAATGAGTAATGCTTATTTTTTTGGATTAGATAAAGAAATGCTTAAGGCTATCTACTTAAAAGCTAGGCTTGGAGAGATTAAATGGAAAATATAAAGCCTAATATAACATTAATTATAGCGTCAATATCGAGTTTCATAATTTTGCTTATGATAATATATATGGTAAGTCCTATGGAAGCCTCTTTTATGAGACTTTTCATAGTGTTAGAGTTTTGTTTTGATTTTTATTTTGCTACTAGGTTTTTTTATAGACTTAAAAATTATAAAACATATGAAAAATGTTTTTCAGCGATTAGCTTTTTAGGATGCTTTTTATTTTCTATATTTAACTTATTTTCTGTATTTGGATTTTTCTCTATGGATAAAATTTTCCTAAGAGAAGACTTTTTTGCAACACTTCTTACTAAAAATTATCACATATTATTTTTAATTTACATAACAAGAATTGTTTATTTATTTTATATTTTCGCTAAGGGAAAAATGACTTTATTCTCAGAAGCTTTACTCATGAGGTTTGCCCCATTTTATTCAGCTATTCTTGGTGTTTTATTTTTATTTTTATATTTAGTATTTAATTTAACCATTGGCAGTAAATATATCCCTACATATGAAAGTCTTCAAAGTGAGGTTCTTTATGAGGCGACTAGTAGGTTTTTTGCTAATTATGATGATGTTGTAGAAGATATTGATTATAGGAATTTTTCTGAAAATTATAATTTGATTATATTTTATAATGATAATGAACTTAAGTATAAGTCACCTAATTATGAAAATTTTAATAAAATGCATCTACTTTTTGAGCTTAATGTTATTGAAGGAAATGGGTTTTTCTTTATTACTAGTGGAAAATTCTTTTTAATTAAGTTTTATTTATTTGTACTTCTTTATATTTTAGCACTTGTAATAACATTGACACCTATTATAATTTTTACAAAAAAATACTTAAAAATAAAGTTAGATGTTTATATTGATTCTATGATTAAAAACTTTGAAGATGATAATTATAACAAAACAGTTGACATACATTCTATGGAAAAAACAACTTTAAGAAAATTAATAGAAATGTTTAATAGTAAATATTTATCTCTTAAGTATAGAGACAAATATATGAAAATTGATATAAGATAGGCTTTCATTTTATAATATTATTTTGTTTGAAATTAATAGCTCAATATGATACAATTAACTACAAATGAGTTGTGTTTAATCTAAATATTAATTTTTTATTGTAAATTGGAGTTTTTTTTCTTTATGAAATATATATTAGTAATTTGTTTTAGCTTTCTTTTATTTGGAGTTTTTCTTTATTCACAAGATAGTCAAGAAACTGAGGCTCCTAATGTAGATAATGTAATTTCTTCTGAAGGCACCATTTCTATAGACGATAAAGATGAAGAAAGTAATAATAATATAAATAATATAGATACTAGAGTAGAAACAAATAATACTCAGACTAACAATATTCAAACAAA
>MDSP01000321.1_pt1 | contig 10157 bp, 6 predicted proteins | sample 1005811 | NCBI WGS metagenome assembly MDSP01 (sample SAMN05526596, study PRJNA338239) | gut metagenome | isolation source: stomach gut content | host: Naso elegans | place: Saudi Arabia: Red Sea | collected 2011-04
TTATTAGAAAAGAGGAAACAAATTTGTTTTCACTAAGTGGAATCTAGTCCGATCAGTCTGCAGATCAAGTCCAAGATTTGTCAGCTGATATGTGAAGGTCGGCCGTTCTCCTTGAATGATTCAGAAGCATACAACAGCAGACTGAACATGACAGAAGGAATTAAACAACCATACGTCTTTGTACTTAGAGCGGTAAAATAGCGCGCCGTACTGACATGGCGCTTCTCCTCAACTCTTTGTGGGAAACTTCCACTCTGATGACATCCTGTTTGTGTTTGGCTCAATGTGGCTGCAACACACAGTGTTTGGCTGTGGGACTCTGACAACCTGAGGGCTGTGAGGCTTTACGTGCAATGTGAACCAATGTGTGAAGTAACTGGCTACACAAAAAAAGATCCTGCCAAACACCGATTGAGGCAAAATAAGCTGCCCGGCCAGTCAATCATTCATTGCACATCTAATTTTGAGTCTGTCAAAAAAAATCGCGGCTCCTACCATTCGGATATTTAACTTGTCTGTGGTGCCATTTCAGTTATATTTTGATCAGTAGCTGAGTCCTTATTTGAACCTTTTATTATGTGGTTTGATGAAGTGGCTGAAAGCTGTATACAGCTGCTGAATGAGAATTTAATCTCAGTAGAATTTGTAGTACTAGCGCCAGAATAGAACTGGAGTGAAGTCAATTCAGTATAATAATGTAAAACATTGCATGATGGAATTTTGTCCCATAGATGATTTTTTTTTTAAGAGTGGTATGCATTTTCTCATTACTCAGTTATTCCTCCAGTATCTAAACACTTTAAACACAAATAAGAATCATTAGATTTTGTGTAGGTGCTTTTCTCTTATTGAGATTCTCTTTAAAGCAGCAATGCATCAAACCTTAAACCACAGTGGATCACCTGTAAGTGTAACCTGCCTTCTTTACGTCTATATCTTTAGACAAGCCATTCATTGTGCAACCATGGCAACCTCTACGTCCTTGTCATCTGACTGCATAGATCCATACTCAAGTAGTCATGGTAACAGTGTCCTCTCATTCTCCTGTGATGACTTAGTTCTCAGGGACTGAGGCTAAATATTTACAGGCTCATGGTTTTATCCCAGCACTGTTACTGAGCTGACGTCAAACCTGGAACTGTTTTTGTAAATAACTTGAAAAGGTAATTATTACCTTTCATAAATGTATAGGGAGGTGGGTCGTACCATTATAGAGACGTAATGTGCACACTGTAATTTTCTTATGCTTTGCTTCCTGTCTGAGCAGCTGTATCACAGTGTAAGTAAGTCCAGTTGATCGCTGCACTCACACTGGAGGCTCTTCAGGTCAAAAGGAGGGCTATATTTGACTTGTACACAAACCAGGCTAAAGACGGTGTTGCTAGGCAACTGTTCATCTTCATTCAACAATCATCTAGTTGAGCTGATAAATTATAAATCAGCGAATTGTTGATAACTCTCATGCTTCAACAAACATACACCAAAATACTGTCCTAATGTGCTTATTTCAGTCCCAGAATAATGTTTCAATCTGGTGTCAATCCATTTGGACAGAGTGGTCAATAACCAAATCCACTTGAATCTCAGGAGTGATTTTTTTAGGGTTTTTGTGCGCGTCTTTCATGCCTTCTCTAAGCGATGCCAAATCCACCACAGCAGGCACGCCTGTCAAATCTTGCAAAATAACTCTGGTAGGTTTGTAAGGAACGCTCACCGAATCCCCTTTGCCGTAAGCTTGTGCGATTGTTTTTGCGTAAGCAAATGGAAAATCGACCTCTTCTCCATTGCGGATGATATTCTCTAACAACACGCGAATAGAATAAGGAGTCTTTTCAAAGTCCCCACCTTGCTCTTGAATAAACTTTTTAACATCGTAAAATGAGTATTCTTTGTCGTTCACAGACATTTTGGACATATAATCGTTGTACTGCATGCAGTGTCTCCTGTATTTTTGTATCATTGTGTAATTGTATACAATTTTTACTACATGAATATTATAACATGTATAATTTTTTTTGCAAGCTTTTTTTCATTTATTCTGCAATTATTTTTTTGACTCTGACATCTGGTGGATAATGGTCTGGCAAGCAGTCATCAAATGTCTTTTGTTTACTTTTTGTAATTGTAGAATATCCCTGCTTTTAATTAATTCCAGCATTTCTTTATGGTCGTTGTAAGCTTGTTTTATCCGCTCTGTAGATGCCAGCGATTTTATTTTTAATTTTGATAAAAAAAAGTTGTATTGGTCTAATATTTTTGAAGAAACCGTATAATTTGAGCTGGCTAACATCTCCTTACTGAATGTGGTTATGCTTTTTCTAGCATCTTCCCATTCTTGATTTTGGATTTCTCTTTCGTTTACGTCGACAATCTTTTGCAGTTTGTTTATAAATTCACTCGTGCAGTTATTTTCGTTTTCTAAAATGTTTTCTAAAATGACATTTTCTAATGATATTCTTATGTGGTAAATCTCTCTGACCAGTGCATCGTCTATTTCTATGATTTTTATGCGTCCATTAGGCAAACGTGTCAAAATACCCTCGACCTCCAATCTCTTGAAAGCCTCGCGGATAGGCGTCCTGCTGATATTTAACCTATCGGCAAACTCTTGTTCTATTATGGTGTCTCCAAAATCCAATACATCATCTAAAATGTCTTGCTTGACTATTTGATATATTCTATCACTGACGTTAATACGCTTGCTAATCATCTCAAACACCTCCCATAATGTATTTTTGTATATTATAGCATAGATACCACGATAAAAGCAAATTTATTTATAGTGTGATGATATTGTTGATTTTTTAGCATACATATTAGTGTGGACTTATATTTACCTTAAATTACTATCTAAATGGTATTGTAATTTTTTGATAAATATACTATAATTAATCCTAAAAAATGTAAAAATACTTGAGAGCATATCTGCATATTCCTGAAAATTGAAAGAAATTAAATATAAAGATATGAGATAATTACTTTAGATTGCTTAAAATAGAATAGTTTACACTGCATATTATGGAGAAATATATGAACACATCATATCTGAATGATAAATTACAATTAAGACATTTATTGGCTGGCAAGCCTTATCGCGTGGGTTTGGATTTAGGGGTAGGCTCTATAGGCTTTGCAGTAGTATCATTAGAGTGCATAGACGATAAAACTATACCTACGGACTTAATATTAAATGGTTCAAGGATATTTGAGACTTCTATAGGAGCTGCAGAACGCAGAGGCTTTAGAGGCGGTAGAAATGCCCACCACCATGATAGAAATAGAAAATTGTGGCTGTGGAAAGTGCTTTCCGAACATTCAATGATGCTGCCTCCAGAATACAAAGGTATATTTATTGACCATAAAAACAGAAGGCGGCACAGTGATACTTCAAAAGTAATGTTCTCCAAATCTGTTTTGAGCTGCTCTCCTTATGATTTGAGATATAAAGGATTAACGCATAAATTAGAATTACCGGAGCTTGGGTATGCATTGTATCACCTGTCAAATCATAGGGGCAGTTCTGCAATGCGGGTAAATCCGGATGCTACGGAGGAGGAAAAAACAGCTCAAAAAAGCATACAGGAAACCCAAGAGTTTGCTAAGAAACACAGCACAGCAAATACATTTGTGGAATTGTTAATTATAAATAATCAAGAGAATAATACAGGTTTTAGAAACAAGCTGAAAAGAAAATACGCATTAATGCCTACAAGAAATTTAATATTAAACGAGCTGAGTACACTTCTTGATACGCAGAGTAAGTTTTATCCTGATATATTTACCGAAGAATTTATAAATCAGATAAAATATATTGTCAATTATGAGAACGAAATGATAGTTCCCGATTCAGGGAGATGTATATTTTTTGAAGATGAGCCTAAGCTTCCTAAATGTAATTTTTTGAATGAAGAACGCCGTATATGGGAAGCGTTAAACAATACCAGAATAGACGGCAAACCATTATCAATGGAGCAAAAACAAAACTTCTACGAGCATTTGAGAGCAGGTAATGATTTGACACCGGCAATAGTCAAAAAAGAGGTTAAATATGACAATATTACGCTTCAAGGTAGGAATAAAGACAATCAAAAAATACAAGGTTTTCGATTTAAAGATTTAGAAAATAAAGATTTCTGGAGTAGATTGGATGATGTGCAAAAAGATCGGTTTTTTGCAGATTGGACGAATTGTGCAGATGATAATAAATTATTAGATATTTTGCAATGTGAATATAATCTTACTTACGATGAGGCGTACGATACGCTAAACAGCATAAGCCTTATTGGAGATTATGCGCCTATCGGTAAAACCGCTATGCAGATAGTGGTTGAATATATAAAAAATGATTCATTATCGTATTTAGAGGCTGTCAATAAAGCCATCGAAGACGGAAAGCTCAAATCTAACGCAGAAAATATAGTATACGATACGCTGCCTTATTATGGAGCTGTTTTAAGCGAGTCTACGCAAGGGTTTATAGGTAAGGCGTGGCATAGCTCCCTCAAGGATAAGTTCAAACAAGAACCCAAGCGCTACAAAACGCCTCATACAAATAAAGATGAAAAAAAATACGGGCGTATCGCCAATCCTGTAGTACACCAAACATTAAACGAACTTCGTAAATTAGTCAATGAGATAGTTGATATATTTGGTTACAAACCTGCAGAGATAGGCATAGAGCTGTCACGTGAATTAAAAGTAGGTACTAAAGAACGTGACAAAATCATCTCAGATCAGAATGCTAACGAAAAACAAAATAAACGAATCATGGATGAGTATTGTATTCCAAACGGTGTAGACGAAAAATATATTCTTAGATTTCAATTAGCTGAAGAACAAGGTTGCATATGTCCGTACTGCTTAGAAAGATTTAAGGTTAAAGATGTCGTTTCAGGAGATGTGGATATAGACCATATTTTTCCTCAATCCCAATCTGCAGATAACTCAAGAAACAACCTTGTAATGGCGCATAAAACTTGCAATGTACAGCTCAAAGGTAACAGGACTCCATATAATGCTTTTTCCGGTGATAAAAACTGGAGTGAGATAATACATTTTGTTAAAGAGCAACTGCCGAACAAATTATGGCGATTCACGAAAAACGACGAAGAGTACAGAGAATGGCTCAATCACAGAGGATTTCTAGCGAGATTCAGCACGGATACCAGCTACATAGCAAAAGCCGCTGCAGCTTATATGCAATGTTTGTATGTTGATAAATCAAAGAAAAATGTCAGGACGCTGAAAGGCGGCGAAACTGCAACTTTACGAAAAGCTTGGGGGCTGCATGGAATCACCCATGAGCTTGGTAATAGATTTGTCGATGATAACAATGGAGTGTATTTTCACCCTGCTAAAAAAATGCGTTTGGATCACAGGCATCATGCATTAGATGCTGTTACGATAGCATATTCCACAAACGGCTACAGTAAACTTATAAACACTCTGAGCGGAAAGGGCTTTGAGCTTCAAGCAATTAGAGAAATGATACCCCTGCCTAATATAGCCAAAATCTACCAAAACCAAAATATAGACGAGACAGCTCTGGGCGATAAAGAAACATTTGCGACCTACATAAAAGATAAAATCACCAATCATTCTTATATCAGCATAAAGTATGACCACAACAAAAACGGGGGATTGTTAAAGCAAACTGCGTATACTATTCTATTTGAAAAAGCCGGCGAGATTGTTTTGTCTACTAAGAAAAAAATAGATGGTATAAAGGATAATTTGATAGAAGTGGATAAACAGCTGCTTCCAAAAATGTATACCGAAGAAAAGCTGCTAAAATACTCGGATAGCGAAAGAGCCAAGCTGCAAAAACTATTGGAACACAACAAGCTAAAAAGAGAAGATATAATGAATGCAATGCCTACAGCGGAGCAAGAATTAACTTCTGAAAATGAATCGTTAAAAGCAGAAGGCAAGAAAGAAAGAACTATTAATGAAAACTCTATACTTAAACGAGCTTTGAGTACGGTAGGCAGTTTTTACTATCAAATTTCAAATAACGAAAAAAGCAAAAAATTTATTGTTGTAGAGCCTGCTGAAGACAGGGTAGGGGTGGCATACGACACAGACGAAAATCTAAGAATAGACCTGTACCATGATAGCAACGGCAAGCTGTGCGGCGAGGTTATCAGGAAAGTAAACGCCATGAATAAAGATTTTATTCCGGACTATCAGAAATCCGGCTATACACTGCTGGAAAGTATATATCAGGGTGATACGCTGGAGATAGATTTGGTAAATCATAAGACATTAACAGATAAATCCAATCTGTTAGAGAAAGCCGCGTCTGTTAAAGCTCCTAATGCTCCGGCAGGCAGGACATACGTAAGAGTGGCGACATTTACAGAAGTAGGCAGCGGTATACAGATACACTTACAGAATTTACTAAAAGCGCAAAAAGGTAATGATGCTTCGTTTAATATTAATTCCATGCAAAAATGGAATGTTAGAAGAGTGGTGTTATCGTCGGTAGGACTTACAAGGTATCGTTCGCCAATACTCAAAAACAAGCAATAAAATTAGACTTTCATACAAAAAATAAGTATACTCTAGTAGAGATAATTTCTTGAAACAGGGTATACTTTTTTTTGAGGTGAAATATGTGGAGAATAATTGATATTGGCGGAGACGATTTGTTTCTGCATACGGAGCGTGACAGTCTTGTGGCTGTTAGGGATAGTAAAGAGCAGAGCAGGGTGCATTTTTCGGATATACATTCTATTATCTGTCATAGCTATGGGGCGGTTTATTCTGATAAGATGTTCAAAAAATGTTTGGAGTTTAACATTCCATTGATTATCTGTGACGATAAACACACGCCTCAAGGAATGTTATTGCCTTTTATGCAGCACACAGATGCCGGAAAACGCTTTAAACTGCAGTTAAATGCAACTGTACCCCAGAAGAAACGAGCTTGGAAGATGATAATCGAAGAAAAATTACGCAATCAAGCTAAACTATTAGAAGCGGTTGAGTTGCCATTTGATAAAATAAAACAATTATCGAAACATGTATTATCAGGAGATTCTGACAACAAAGAAGCACAGGGAGCGAGGATATATTTCCAGAGCTTGTTCGGTAAAGATTTTCTGAGGACTTCGGACAATGAAATAAACGCACTTTTGAATTATGCGTATACTGTACTTCGTTCGTGTGTGGCGAGAGCTGTAATAGGTGCGGGATTGCATCCCAGTCTGGGACTGCACCACAGCGCAAATCACAATCCTTACTGCTTGGTTGATGATTTGATGGAGCCGTTCCGCCCTTTTGCTGACGGTATTGTATTGGATATTATTAAAAATTATGATGATATAACAATCTGCCCGCAAATTAAAAAAGATATTATTCATATGAGCAAAATGTCAATTCATTATCAACGAGAAAATCTGGAATTTACAACAGCTATGCAATATTACACACAAAATTTTTTCAGATATTTAGAAGGAGGGGAGATGAAATTTCCCAAGTTCGATTATGATTTCGCCTTATAAATCTATGTGGCTGATAGTGTCTTTTGATATTTCCACGCAAACAAAAATAGACAGACGTCGTGCAAATAATTTTCGAAAGGATTTGATAACGCTAGGTTTTATAAGACTTCAGCTGTCTATTTATAGTAAATACTGCTATAGTAAGGATAAAGCTGATAGAACTTCAGCGAAAATTAAAACTTTTTTACCTGCTAATGGGCATGTCACGATTTTTTTCTTGACAGATAGGCAATTTGGATTGACTAAAAATTTTTTCGGCGGTATAGAAGAGGTTATTGAAGAACCTGAAGATAGTATGTTTTTATTTTGATAAAAAGGAGCCTCCTTACAAGAAGGAGGCATTTTACGACTAAAGCGTCTTGTCAGAGCACTTTTTGTAAATAAATGTAACATAAATATTATACCACAGATTATCTGGTTTGTCAATCAAAATTACCAAAAAATTGATTATTGCATAATAAACAATCAATGAAATATCAGCTTTTTTGAGGAGGTTTGCTTGTTATATTTTGTATTACTCAGCACTTAGCGAAGTAATATTATATTACATTTATTTACAAAAAGCAACCCTAACCACCTGGAGTGTTGAGATAAAAGACTACGAATTATATTACATTTATTTACAAAAAGCAACCCTAACGATTCTCAGCTCAGGCAAAGATTCTTTAAAATTATATTACATTTATTTACAAAAAGCAACCCTAACTGGATTGAACAAAGCTTTAGCATTGCAGAAATTATATTACATTTATTTACAAAAAGCAACCCTAACACGATTTGCAAAAACCATTCCAACTCATATATTATATTACATTTATTTACAAAAAGCAACCCTAACAGATTGTATTTGTGTAAACTCCAGCCCTGCTTTAGGCAAACAAGGGTATCAGCGAGTGGATTTTTATATACTAATCTGTGTGGATGAGTTGTACGGTAGGCGACACAGAGCGGGGCTGGATGAATTGTGCTGATATGCAGGCTGTCAGGTGGTTTTGTTCATGTGCAATCGTGCCGGCAGTTTTGTATATAACTCAAATTATGTATTCTTATATCTAAGTCATGCTAGCGGGTTTTTGAATTATCACAATGCGAGATATGGTGTTTTAAGCTCATGTACAACTAAACAATCGCGCTGGTGTGTGTTGGGGCAGGGTAAGATAATACCTGTGAGCTGTAGGGGCTTTAAAAGGCGGTTTCTCGCGTTCTAATTATCGGTGATTGATGATTAGTTGAGCGGTTTTGCGATGATTTGATTTGTGAATTGGATTTACAATGTTTTGTGATTGAATTAGTTTATGCGGATTTGTTGTGATGATATGCAGATTAGTCGTGTAAGTTATGTAGATTGTGGGGCTGGATGAATTGAGTTTTGTAGAGTAGCTGTATAAATCGCGTGGAGCGTTTTTGCGATGATTTGGTTTGTGGGTTGGATTTATAATGTTTTGTGATTATTTTTGCTGCACTGTATCAGCTGTGGAGGACCTAGGCGGGTTGGAAAACTTAACAACATCGTGTCTGTGCTCATTGCATCATCCTGTAGTGTATGTTGCATCACTCCGTTTTCACTCACAGCAAAGTGGGGACGTCAGGAGGAATGGGGGCTTGCCATTTCATTTACTGCAGCTGATATATCCATTATTGCTGCACTGTATCCGTTGTGGAAGTCCCAGAAACATTGAAAAACTTAACAATGTTGTGTTTGTGTTCACAACATCATCTGGAAATGCATAAAGTTGTGTTGTATAGCTCCTACAAAAACATTACATCTGCTGTGAAAGCCATCAGAGACTACTGATGATGTAGTCTATCGTGTTCTTGAAGGCGTGTCCTATTTCGTGGGGTTAGATTTCAGCCACTTCCCCTTGAAACTTTGTTCTAAGGTCATTAATAAATAGACTGATAGTAATAATTATATCTAAAAAAAAAATCCAAATCATTTGGACGTTTGAGGTAAGCCTTACCGACTGATATCAAGTTTTGGACAGACAGTTATGAACCTCAGAGGATGACTTTCCTCTAGCGCTACCAAGCTTCCAAATCTTATAATTAGCAAATGTGAGCAAACTTACCAGACAAACCAGGATGTAAATGGTTTACAGTGTAATAGGGCTGGACAATTATGGCAAAAGTAATAATCCCGATTATTTTGATTGATATTGTTATCCCGATTTTTTACCATGATTTTTAATTGGCTTTAAGAACATCATGCATTTTGGAGCACTGACAGTAGTGTTTCCTTTAAAAGCTGCTGTCTTTACTGTTAGGCCTACATACAGTAAAACTAAAAGAGAAATAGAAATTGTTACATATATAGAACCAGCACTTACTGATTATATGACAAGTGTAGTACATCCTTCATTTAATAATTTACAAATAGAAACATATTATGATGAAGAATTAGATAGTATTATAGCTTTAAAAAGATTAAAGAATGAAAAAGATACTGAAATATATATGTATAGCAAATTATTAGGTATTGATTTTGAAAAAGGAATTGAAACAGAAAAAACGAAACTTGATACTAATAAAAGTCATGATTTAAATGTTTCTAAATATCCATTATGGCCAGTGCTTTCATATAAGGCTAAAATAATATTAGATCCTTATGAAAAACAGTCTTTTTACTATATTGTAGGTATAGAAGAAAGTAAG
>MDSP01000322.1_pt1 | contig 10151 bp, 7 predicted proteins | sample 1005811 | NCBI WGS metagenome assembly MDSP01 (sample SAMN05526596, study PRJNA338239) | gut metagenome | isolation source: stomach gut content | host: Naso elegans | place: Saudi Arabia: Red Sea | collected 2011-04
AACCTACGCCATTGTTTAATGTCTAGTCGCTTTGGAAAGCAGTTATACACTTCTTTAACTTCTTCTAACCACTGCTCTAAATCCGTTAATTCGTTAAAACTAGTAATAGTAGGTACTTCTTTAAGCATATCTAAAGCCATTTCATAGGCTTGTCTAAGTTGCTTAAAACCCTCAGCGTCATCTTCGGGGTTAACAGTTTTTAGGCGCTTTCTATATGCCACTTTAACATTTTCTTCGTCCACCAATTCGGTCATATCTAAAATTTCTAGTACATTCATCAAGTGTCCCCTCTCTTTGTTTAACTATCTCCTAAATATCTTCAAGTCTAGCAAGAACTTCTTCTAATCGTTTTCTCCCTTTTTCAATTTTCGTATTGTCTTGGGAATTAAGTGCCGTATCAAATTTTAATAATTCAATTTCTAAATGCTTTCTAATGTCACCTATACTTTCTTCGTATAATCTCTCAGCGCGAGTTAAAAGCAACTTATTAAGTTCGTGTTCTCTAGGTGGCGTTTTTAAGTAAGCTAGCTGCTCTAGTCTTTTACTAATAGCTTCATCATCCATTTCAATATCTTGATTTTTAATAATTTGTCTAGTGACTTGCTTAGTTGAAACTATACGAACTTCAACCTCAAGTAGAGAATTTATATCATACGTATAAGTAATATCTATCGGTTCATTGCCTGCCTTAGCCTTTGGAACTTCAACTAACATTTCGCCTATAGATATATTATTTTTCGCTAACCGGCTTTCACCTTGCAAAATGTTGATGCGAATTTGTGTTTGATCGTCATACACTGTATATATACGCTCAGTTCTACTTGTTGGAATAACAGTATTTCTCTCGATAATAGGGCAAAAGTAACCGCCTTCATAAGAGTCTTTATCAGTATACCTTACAACCTCAGTGCCTAACGTAAATGGGCATACATCCGTTAAAATGATTTCCCTAACATCATCATGGCGCTCTTTCATAGCTGCTTGTATAGCTGCTCCAATAGCCACTGCCTCATCAGGATTAATATGAGTGTACGGAATGCATCTAAATAGCTTACTAGCAAACTTATAGACTATAGGCAATTTAGTAGCACCGCCGATTAGAATAACGCTATCAATATCTTTAAGATTAATTTTAGCGTCAGAAAGACTTCTTTTAATAGGTTTACGTATTTTATCAAATAAGTCATTACATTTTAAATTAAATTCATCCATCGAAATCACGCTACTAAGAACTTTTCCATCCACATTGCACGATAAAGTTACTTCCTTATTAGTAGAAAATTTAATCTTCGCTTTTTCTACCTGTTCACGTATGTACAATGTTGTTTTGTACTCAATCTCCTTTTCGTTTAAATTGTGTTTGTGTAAAAACATCTTGTATAATACATCACTAAAATCTTCTCCTCCTAAATAATTATCACCAGCAACTGCTCTAACTTCTAAAATGTTATCATGAAATTCTAATACTGAAATATCAAATGTGCCACCACCAAGGTCGAAAATCAGCGATTTTACTCCATCTTTACGTTCGTGCAACTGATAAGCAATCGCTGCCGCTGTCGGTTCGCTAATAATTCGCTCAACTTTAAGCCCTGCTAATTCGCCTGCTCTTTTCGTCGCTTTTCTACGCATTTCATTAAAATGGGCAGGTACACTAATTACTGCTTCTGTAACTTCTATCCCTAAAAATGTTTGAGCATCTTCTTTAAGTGCCTTTAAAACAAAAGAAGATAATTCCTCAGCAGTAAACTCTTGAGCGCCTAATTTAAATTTTTTATTTGTTCCCATATCTCTTTTAAAAACCGCAGCGCTAAAGTCAGGATAAAGTTGTAATCTCTCTTTTGCAACTTCACCTACATAAATATTATTATCTTCATCTATACTAACTACAGACGGCGTAAGGTTACTGCCAAATCTATTTGGGATAATCTTTGCACCCTCATCAGAAAAATATGCTACTAAACTATTTGTTGTCCCTAAATCAATTCCAATTATCATGTCAAGTTACCTGCTTTCTGTAAAATAAATTATTACTAAGTACCTACATATTATATTACAAAATATACCTAGTTTCAATCACTCAAGTACAAAAATTCTTATCTTAATTGTATAGAATATCCAGAATATGGGTAGCCTTTATTATGTACTGAGGAGTTAAACTACTTACGAATTAGGAGGAAATATGACTTATTATATTACAACACCAATATATTATCCAAGTGATAAGCTTCACATTGGACATTCTTACACAACTGTCGCAGCTGATGCAATGGCAAGATACAAAAGGCTTCGCGGGTATGATGTAATGTTTCTTACAGGAACAGATGAACATGGTCAAAAATTAGAACGACGTGCTATTGAAGAAGGTGTAACACCAATACAATTTATTGATAGAATAGTTGACGGGATAAAAAACTTGTGGACTACTATGGATATTTCTTATGATAAATTTATTCGGACTACGGATAAGGAACATGTGAAAGCAGTACAAAAGATATTTAAAAGATTATATGAGCAAGGGGATATTTATAAAAGTGAATATGTAGGGTTATACTGTACACCTTGCGAATCATTTTTTACAGACCATCAGCTAGTAGATGGCAAATGTCCTGATTGTAGCCGAGATGTAGAAGAAGTTAAAGAAGAGTCTTACTTTTTTAGATTATCAAAATACCAAGAAGCTCTTATTAAACATATAGAAGAAAACCCTGATTTTATTCAACCTCAGTCACGGCAAAATGAAATGTTAAATAACTTCCTACGACCAGGTCTTGAAGATTTGTGTGTATCTAGAACTTCTTTTAAATGGGGAATTCCTGTAACTTTTGATGATAAACATATAGTCTATGTTTGGCTAGATGCATTATCAAATTACATTTCTGCTCTAGGTTTTATGTCAGACGATGATACTTTATATAAAAAATTCTGGCCTGCAAACGTTCAGTTAGTAGGTAAAGAGATAGTTAGATTTCATACAATAATTTGGCCTGCAATGCTCCTTGCTTTAGGTGAACCATTACCAAAACAAGTATTCGGACATGGCTGGCTAGTTATAGACGGCGGAAAAATGAGTAAATCTAAAGGCAATGTAGTTGACCCTACTGTTTTGGTGGAAAGGTATGGGAGTGATGCAATTAGATATTTTTTATTGCGCGAAGTTGCATTTGGACAAGATGGAAACTTTACTAATGAGGCGTTAATTACCCGTATCAATGCAGATTTGGCTAACGATTTAGGTAATTTAACGTCTAGAACTGTAGCTATGATTGAAAAATATTTTGATGATGGTATATTACCTGTAATTCAAGAAACCAATGAATTTGATGAAAGTGTACAAGCTTTAATTATAGATAATGTCACTAAAATGGAACAGAATATGGACCAGCTTTTCCTTAACAGCGCGCTTGAAAATATTTGGCTTATTATACGAAGGCTAAATAAGTACATTGATGAGACTATGCCTTGGATATTAGCCAAAGACGTAGCAAATAGAGCTAAGTTGGCTGGTGTATTATACACTTTGTCGGAAGGACTAAGAATTGTTAGTATAATGATAGAACCTTTTATGCCAAGAACTCCAGATAAGATTTGGGCGCAACTTGGGATTGAGCGTGGGGAGTTAACTGCGTGGGATAGCATTCATTCATTTGGTATGTTACCTAGAGATGTTCAAGCGAAAAAAGGTGAAAATATTTTCCCTCGTATTGATATTAAAAAGGAATTAGCTGAATTAGACTTTGTGGAAACTAAAGACAACAAGACAAATAAAGAAGACAAAATTAGTAAAGAAGATAAAATTAGTAAAGATGCTTCGATAGTAGAGAATATTACTATAGAAGATTTCTCTAAAGTACAGCTTAAAGTAGGAGAAGTAATTAAATGTGAGAAGGTAACTAAAACAGATAAGTTATTAGTGTCTACTATAAAAATAGGTGCCCAAACTAGGACAATTGTATCAGGGATTGCAAAGTATTATACACCTGAAGAGTTTGTGGGTAAAAAGGTTGTTGTAGTTACAAACTTAAAACCTGTTAAATTAAGAGGCATTGTATCAGAAGGCATGGTACTGTGTGCTTCAGATGATAATGGAGATTTAGTTGCAGTAGGACCGCTTGGTGAAATGGTCGCAGGAGCAATTGTAAAATAAAAAAAGCGTCTAGCTAACTATGCTAGACGCTTTTTTCTAGTTATAAATTTTTAACTATGCTTTCGACATCTGAAATGTCCATATTTAATTTAGTAGATATCTCATCAATAGTAAGATTCATTTCATTATAATAGACTATAACTTTACCACGAGCTTCACCACGAGCTTCACCACGAGCTTCACCACGAGCTTCACCGCGAGCCTCACCAATAGCTTCACCGCGGGCAAAAATAGCATCATCAACTGATACAAACATATTTACAATCTCCTCTTCGTAACTTAAAAGAGTTTCTATTTTTAAATTTTTAAATTTTTAACTATGCTTTCGACATCTGAAATGTCCATATTTAATTTAGTAGATATCTCATCAATAGTAAGATTCATTTCATTATAATAGACTATAACTTTACCACGAGCCTCACCACGAGCTTCACCACGAGCCTCACCAATAGCTTCACCGCGAGCCTCACCAATAGCTTCACCGCGGGCAAAAATAGCATCATCAACTGATACAAACATATTTACAATCTCCTCTCTGCAACTTAAAAGAGTTTCTATAATAATTTCAAACTCCTCTGCAACAATTATAGGCCGGATTAGTTTAAAGAAATTATCAATCTGGCTAATCTCAAGTCCCCAATGCTTTGCAACAAAAATAATGTTATCTACAAAGTCCGTAGCAGAAATACTTTTAACAACATAAATCATAGCAGCAAACAACCCACCAGCAGCAATAAGTTCTTCAGCAGAAGGATTAACTATATGATAGATTGGTTCACTAGCTGATACTACACACTTATGTTGAAAAGCTAGTTTATGATTTAGCTTATCTTCCATAGAAGCATCAGGACTAATGTAAATATTATTAAAACCAGTAACTTCTCCTAGATTATTAGCAGCAGTCCACAGGCCACTACCTAAATACACTACAGCACTAATAATTTGAGGGGCGCGAGCTTTATCTCGACTTGCATTTGAATCTATACCATTTTTAAATAAATAATCTTTACGTAGGTTACTTCTGTAGCTATCTACTCTAAAAGGCATTGTGAAATCAACTTTAGATTGAAACTCAATATGAAGGTAAACAATATTACCAGTAATTTTATGAACTAACTTAAAAACTCTATCCGCTTCAAGTTTTTCAACATCCGTTTGAGTATAATTAAGAAAAGTTACATCTTCTCTTTCTATAAAATACTCATCTAAATCCACATCATGGGTTATTATAAAATAAATTAAAATTTCCCAAATAATTTCATCGTCTTTAGTAAGTTCCTTAAATGTTTTATCGTTATATTTAGGAACTCTAGCGTTTACGCTAAATCTTTCAGCCATACTCAGCTCCTTTCTAATAACTATATTTTACCCAATATGAGTATGACATAAACACACGACAAAAAAATAAACTAAAGCTTGAAGCAAATTTAAGGCTAATTCCAATGAAAGGAATTAGCCTATTTATTAATTATAGTAGCTCTGAAGAATTTCTTCTAACTTATAAGGGTCTTTAATAGCATAGCTCATAGCAAGAGACAGCATGTTTGCTTGGTCATAGTTAGATTGCCAGCTAAACAAGCCTCCTAAACAATTTTCAATTACATATTGCCCTTTATAGTAAATCGACAATTCATTATCAAAAGATAAGAAGAAATTGCCTTCTTGGTCAACAATATAAGGAGCTTTCGCTTTATTATCCCATCTAATGGTGTAACCGTTTTTATTAATATAATTAGATTTAATTTCATCGTAAGTCTTAGTGAAAGTGGCACCGCGGCGACCGTAGAATGCAAGGCCAACTAAGATTTTTTCAGGTGGCATACCAGCTTGAACTAAGTTATTAATATATAAGTCCACACTAATATTACTAAAGCTAAGTTCAGAAGAGTATAAATTAGCCTGATGCAAATTACCACTTTCATCAATGTTACCTGCAGTAAAATCGTAAGTCATCACGTTAAAATAATTAATATACGGCGCGATTTTTGCAATTTCTACATTTCTAATATAGTTTCTATCCGCAATACCTGCAACGCTAATCCAAGCTGACTCGCCAAGAACCATTCTTAAAGCTTCAATTAGAAGTGTAAAGTTAGCAGTATCCTCTGGTCTAGACTTTATACCCGAAGCACTGCTGCCAGGATATTCCCAGTCAAGGTCAATACCATCTAAGTTATACTCTTTTACCCACTTTTGTGCTTCGCGAGCAAACGCAAATCTAGACTTAGGAGTAAGAGCTGCATCTGAGAAACCGTCTGCTGCCCAGCCGCCTATAGCCATAATTACTTTAAGGTCGGGTTTGAAATTTTTTAAGTTTGATAATTGCTCTAAATGCATTTTAGAATACACACTAAAAGTGCCATCTTGATTAATAAGAGCAAAAGAATAAATTACGAAATCTAGTAAATAAGGGTCAACATTAAGAGGGCTACCAAGCACATACTCTCCACAGATTTTTTTCACGTTAGGACAGATTGGGTTAACAGTAAGTCTAGTAAGAGAATGTGTAACAGGTTTGCCGTTAAGTGAATTAATAACATTGATAATATCACTTGCCTCAACAGGCTCATCATCGTTAGCATAAATTGTAGCGCGCACGGTATTAGCCGGATCAAGTATATAAAAACATTCTTCCGTATTATTTGAGTCCATTGGCACAAATCTAATATTATGTTTAAACAATAAATCATTGTAAGTAGTGATAGACCTATTAGGATAAGTAGTTTTATCAAAGCCAGTAAAAACAACAGACCATACTTTCTGGTCTGGGCCAATAGTTGGCACGTTTAAAAATGTTGATAGAGATTCCATAAATCTTGTCTCCTTTGGGATATATTGGTATACGATAAAGTATATGAAATGAGGGCTTATCTCGAGAATAAAAACTAGTAAAAATTTAAGCGATTTGTTATAATACATTTGTGCAATAAGTAAAAGACAATGCATAATAATGGGAACATTACTAATTATTAACTTATTCTTATAATGTAATTATAATATTACTAATTAATTGAAAGGAACGACGATATGTTAAAACAAAATACGACTATTTTATTTCAAGGGGATAGCATTACAGATTGCCATAGGAATCGTATGGACTACGATGATTTAGGCAATGGATATGTTAACTTAATTAATTACTATATTCAAAAGCATATGGCAGATGATAATATAAAATGTATTAATCGTGGCATTGCCGGGGACCGTACAGCAGACCTACAAAAGAGGTGGAAGCGCTCGACTCTATGTTTAGATATAGACATCTTATCACTTTTAGTGGGCGTAAATGACACATGGCGCAGATACGATTTGGGAATTGAAGTCCCTGTTAATACATTTAAAGAGCATTACCACTATTTGCTAGACTCAGCATTGGAAAAAAATCCAGCGCTAAAAATTATATTAATGTCACCATTCCTACTACCAACGGAGCCAAAGCAATTAGAGTGGCATGAAGATTTAGAGCCTAAAATTGAGGTAGTTAAGCAACTAGCTTTACAATATAACGCAGTTTATATACCGTTACAAGAGATATTTAATAATGAAATTACAGCAGAAAAGCCAAACTGCTACTGGACATACGATGGAGTGCATCCAACCCCAAAAGGTCATGTTTTAATTGCAAAGTCATGGATAGATGCATTATAAACAACAGTAGAAAAAGGTGGTGGTACTATTTCTTACGATATACAAGATAACTCAAGAAACTATTTGTTAGATAACCTAAAAGGAGTTTTAATATTTTTAGTAGTATTTGGCCACTCTCTTGAGCTATGCAAAGAAAATTCATTAGTTATAAAAATCATCTACATGTTTATATATTTATTTCATATGCCCGTATTCGTCTTTATATCGGGCTATTTTTCAAAAAATCTTGACAAAAGTCGCAATAAAGCTTTTAGAAATTTCTTAGTTCCATACTTAATATTTAATACATTATGGAATATAGTTAGTATTCCAGTAGTAGGTATAGAAAATTTTTCCTTATTAACCCCAGGATGGGCATTATGGTACTTAATAAGTATGTTTTATTGGCGAATTTCGTTAAAAGATATAATACGTATAAAATATATATTTCCAATTAGTTTAGTAATAGGAGTATTAGCGGGATTATCAAGTGAGTTCGATACATTTTTATCATTATCAAGGAGCTTATTTTTTTTCCCATTTTTTTTAGGCGGCTACTACACCACAGAAAAGCAATTGATACAATTTAGACAGCGTAAAATCGGCCTTATAACCATAATTCTTACAATAACATTTTTAGCAGCAATAATCTTAGCCTACTCAGATATATTACCTATTGAGTTTCTATATAGCAACCAATCATTTGCCGAGTTCTCTCTAGTATTTTGGCTCGGAATATTGGGTAGAATATTCTTGTATATTATAGGATTTTCTTTTGTGTATATTTTGGTAAATGTAGTAAAACCGACAAAAACTTTTTTCACAAATATAGGTTTTAATACATTTCCTGTGTACATTTTGCATACTTATGTAGTAGCAGTAGTATTTGCAATCAACTACTATATACCATGGGTGTTTTTGCAACTATTAGTGTGTGGGGTAACTTCTGCTTTTATAACGTATATTTTGTCGAGAAATAGCGTTATGAAGTATTTTAACAAAATCATTAGTAAATTTGTAGGACTATTTGCTCGTTAAAAATGGGGTAAATAATAAAAATTTATTAAAGCTAATAACAGTGGATTTCGGTAAATTAGAAAGAGGTGGTATTATGAATTATTCTGGCGAAGCGGGACTGCAGTATCATATTCATACTAGACAAGGGGAAGTAGGCAAATATGTAATTTTGCCGGGGGACCCTAAAAGGTGTGAAAAAATAGCAAAATATTTTGACGATGCAATATTGGTCGCAGATAGTCGTGAATATGTTACTTATACAGGATACTTAGAAGGTGTAAAGGTTAGCGTAACCTCAACAGGAATTGGTGGACCTTCGGCTTCTATTGCAATGGAAGAGTTAGTTAATTGTGGAGCACATACTTTTATTAGGGTTGGTACGTGCGGTGGTATTGATATTAATGTAAAAGGCGGTGACGTTGTAATTGCTACTGGAGCGATTAGGATGGAAGGTACGAGTAAAGAGTATGCGCCTATAGAGTTTCCAGCGGTAGCTAACTTAGAAGTAGCTAATGCGCTTGTGCAAGCTGCGAAAAGTGTAAAAGCATGTTATCATACGGGAATTGTGCAATGTAAAGATGCGTTTTATGGTCAGCATTCACCTGAAAAAATGCCAGTTAGTTACGAACTTCAACAAAAGTGGGATGCGTGGAAGAGATTAGGTGCGAAAGCTTCTGAGATGGAATCGGCTGCATTATTTATTGTAGCAAGCACTTTAAATGTAAGGTGTGGCTCTATATTTTTAGCTGTAGCTAATCAAGAAAGAGAAGCACAGGGGTTAGCAAATCCTGTGGTGCATGATACTGATTTAGCAATTAAAACTGCTGTTGATGCTATGCGCAGTTTGATTAAAGAAGATAAGGCGTAATAAAAAAAAGATGGAGTATATATTCCATCTTTTTTTATTTACGTAATATAGGTTTTAATCTATTAACAACAACAAAAGCTAATGCGAGTTTAATCATATCAGGAATAACATAAGGAAACACACACATACCAAGTGCCACCCAAAACGTCATTGTATTACCTATAACAATTAAAAACCAAATGGTACCGAAAGCATAAATAGCAACATTACCAATAAGTAAAGTGATTAATTTCACCATATTACTTTCCCCAAAACGAGGGATGAATAAAGTGTATATAAAACCTTGAATTAAAAATCCTACTAAATACCCTCCAGTGGGTGAAACTAAACTAGCAATTCCTCCTCTGAAATTAGCAAATACAGGTATTCCGATTGCCCCTATTAACAAATATATCATAATTGCTAAAGTTCCTTTTTTTCCGCCTAAAAATAATAAAGCAAACGCCACTGCAAAAGTTTGTAACGTAAATGGAATCGCCATAGGTATTGAAA
>MDSP01000323.1_pt1 | contig 10134 bp, 4 predicted proteins | sample 1005811 | NCBI WGS metagenome assembly MDSP01 (sample SAMN05526596, study PRJNA338239) | gut metagenome | isolation source: stomach gut content | host: Naso elegans | place: Saudi Arabia: Red Sea | collected 2011-04
CACCCCTTCAATTCCAGCTTTCGTAAATGTAAACTCAATCCAATAATTAGTAACACCTGTTGGGGTTAAAACTTCAAGCGAAGGTCCTCTACCCCTATCCCCATCTAGTATGGCAACTAACTCTTTGGTTGCTGTCCCGTCAGTTGATTGTTTATAAATTGTTGCTGTTTGTAAAACTAATGGGTCATCATCAGCACCTGCTGTATTTAATACGTCCCATAAAAGTTGGAAGTGGTCCTTATCAACATATTCCCAACTTAAATAAATACTTGTAAGAATACGTGCAACTTGAGGACTCGAACCAACATAAACTTGGTCTGAAGGACTCTTTGCAAGTACAGCTGCCGAATAAACTTCGGACGGGCTAACTCCAGTCATTGGGTATACAACTTTTTCTACACCACCAATGATTTCTACATATTGTTCTGCTTCTGTAGGAGTAATTGTGTAACTAAAACTTGAATCAAAATCATTAATGTGTGAGAATGCTCCAAATTGGAAGAATAATTCATATGTAATCCCTTCAATGTATTCCCAAATTACATTAACACCTAAACCACTGTCTAAAACTTCCATTTGAGTATCAAAGTCAGTAATAAAGTATTTACTTGTTCTTGAAGAATACTCAAAGTTTACACTACCATCAACGGCGTTTGTGTGATAAGTACGAAGTTGAGCCTCATACATTTTCCCTGGCTCAAAAGAATAGTTCATAGTTGAATAATCAGATGCATTATGCATATGAAAACTAATAATATGTTGGTCTTGCGATAAACTTGCTGTACTATCTTCTGGAGTTGGAGCTCCATCTCTTGGGAAGTTTACGCTAAATTGTTCAACTTCTTTATTACTATCAGTATCAATAATTGAAAGCTCAAGACCATTTATTGAATCGGTTGCTGCTGTTCCATAGGTATCATTTGTCAACCATCTTAATGTTATCTCTGGTGAACTCGCATTACCAACAACTTCACCCTCTGTAGTTGTTATCGTACCATGACTAACAACAATTTCCACAATTTCGGGTGTTTTTGGAGCTGCTGCATATATTGGCGCTGGCAAAAACGACATTATCATCGTCATAACCAACAACAAAGATATATACTTACGCTGTGTCATAACTGTTCCTCCTTATAATTTTCTTATACAAAAACTTTTAAACAGAGTTAAAGATTTCTCTTGTTAATTCTGCTTAAAAGATGAAATCCCTACTATAAAAGTTATATTTTGATAAAATTATCTAATTTTAAATTTAGGTTAAAAAGTGTATAGCGTATCCAAACAGTGGATACACTATACTTAATAGAATTTATGGTATTACATTTTGTAAAAACTCAAGGACATCATTAATTGTCATCGTTTGAGTTCCATCAATTTGCCCACCTACTGGATAAACAAACTTTAATTGCACTGCTGCATAAATATAATCCACGTATTGTGGTTGGAAAGTATCAATATTAGTTACTACGTATGAGTTCTTAACTGCGTAATTACTAACATCTTCCCTGTTTAATTTTTCATATAATTGCATCATTAAATAAATTGTTTCTTCCAAAGTTATTGCATCATCAAGGCCAACACGTCTAACCCCTTGAATACCTTTAGACTGTAAATAAGTTGGTGCATCTACCGAAGTTGGTGCATCTAAAACTCTTGCAATTGCTCCATAAGTTGCTCTTCTTGATGCTGAATATTGCATATTACTCTCAACCATATCAAAGAAATCATTTAATTGATATTGGCTAATTACTGCATAAGTTACAGGAAGCGTTGGTATTGCAAGAAGTGAACCATCAGATGCAATTCCTCCAAATACATACGTCCCCAAAGTTGTAAATTCAAATGCATAACCTAATCCAATTCTAAATGTAGACATAGCTTTCCAACTATTGTCGCTTTGTAATTGGTAACCTAAAGCACTATAACTATCAACGTTTGCTGATAATAACATTTTTTCTTCTGTATCATCAACATCATATTCAGTTCCAACTAAATCTTCATAAAGCTCTGTAATATAAGCTTTATGAGCTGCAACAACCTCATCATATTTATCATATGCGATTTGTGCAACCTCTTCTTCTGTAACCTCTGTTCTTACAGTGTTTTCGTAAGCTTCAAGAATATCATATCGACCTGCTTCAATTAATGCCAAAGCCTCAATCATAATCTTATCTTCAATATCTTCTTCCTCATCAGATAAGTTTACTACAGTAAAATTAATTCCGATTGTTGGAAGTAATGGAGCTGCACCATTTGCTACATTTTCAACCATCTTTTTAAGTTCTAATTCTAGTTTGATTGTGTAGTCTTCTGTTTTCTTGTCAGCTACATCTTCTTGAGCATCAATAATTGCTCCTGTATCATCATTAATAGTGTCTGGGCGAATTGCCAATATATAATCGTCCATACTTACTTCTAATTGTGAATTATAATAAGTTGCCCTATCTAATGAAGCACTTGGGAAGTAATACGTAATTTTATCAACATCTACAGGTTGCACAAGCTCATAAACTGGGTTAACTGCCACCTCTGTTTGGAAATATTCATTACGATATTTATAAACACTCTCACCACCCTTAGCCTTCATCTCCCAATATGGGTTACGCTTGTAAAGTTCAGTTTGAGTATCATACCAATCCAAATAATCATCATACCAAGAATCTGTTTCAGCCTCATCTTCATCATAATCAGTACGGAAAGTTACACGGTTTGAATATAATGAAGTCAGTTGAGTACCATCTTCTTTAGTCTCAATAAGTCTAACTTTAATATCATATCTTTGAGCAGAACGCAGCCCTGTAATATGATAATCGTAGAAAGTATAACCTTCTCTTGCCTCTTCCTCTTCCCCATCAATTCTATCTGGGTTTTCAATAATTGTGTATTCAAATTGATTATCTGTATTTAATGTATAATCATCATCAGATTGAGATTTGATTGCAATTTCTAAACTATAATCTCCCTCAATAGGAAGTGGTGACTCAAAACTAATAACTACCTCATGTTGAGTATCATAATCATACTCGGCAGTTGTTCTAACTTGTAAATTTTCTGGTGCTTCTAATGAACGTGTAGTTACTGGTAATAATAACCATTCAGAATATGCAACTTCTCCATCAATTTCTAAAACTGTACGTAAGTAGTAGTAATAAATTTTGTTTGGAGTTAAACCAGTATCCATAAATTCTGACTCTGTAATATTATCATAAGTTACAACATCTGGTTCACGCTCTTGAATTTGTGCCAAAGTTAAAGTAGCATCTAAATTTGCATCATCAACTTTTGCATTAAACAATCTCATAACTTCATAAGTTACATCATGTCCTAAAGTTTCTGGTTTATCCCAGTCAAGCACAACAGTTGTACTTGTTAATTCTTGATTTCCATCATCATCTTCTTTAATTTGGAAATTTTCTGGTGCTGCTGGTCTTTGCTCTGCAAGCGATGGACCTTCTGGTGCAACATAAGTTGTAAATGAGTAAACTTTTGTCGGAATAGAAATATCCTCATGAGCATATGGCTCAATATCACGTTCACTATTTACTTTTGTACGCATCTGAATATAGTAAATTTGATTTTCATCTAAGTTTGAGAAATATGTCAAAATACTATTAGAAATTAATCCAACTGGGTTATAATCTCTATCATCATCAAATGCAAATCCCAAAATTCCACCATTTCTTAACGTAGCTAAATCTGAACTATCAAGCTCAACAGCTAACTTTTTGTACTCATTTTCATAAACTGTTGTTACATCAATCTCATCTAAATCATCATTTCCATAACCTTCTTCTTTAACCAAATCTGTTTCTTGGTATAAGAAAAGCTCATAAGTTCTGTTATTATCAGCATCTTCACCAGCACTATTTACTGTATGCCAGCCTGATGGTACTAAAATTGTTTCCACATAATCTTCAATAGTTACAATTTCAAATGTAATTTGTTGAGTATAACTTTCATCATCTTCAATAATTAAATTATGTGTAATACTTGGAACTGTTGGAATTAGCTCCGTTAAATAGTCAAACGTTACAGCACTTAACATAGACTCAGAACTCGCCTGTAAGTTTCCTGCTGCTGCTTTATCCTCATAAATACCACGAAGCGAAATATAATAAGTTGCAGGAACTTCAAATCCCGACCCTGCTGTTTCATAAAACTGACTGCTATCTGGATATTCATCTTCTCTCATGTAAGCTTCACTATCCAAAATATTATTGTATCCCTCAATATCAATTAATCCAGGAATATCAATACGTTTAACTTGAATATCTGATGCAATAAATAATTCCTCACGAGTATCATAATAAACTTCTAATAAAGAATCCTCAGTTGCTAAATAATCCTCAATGTGAATTTCTTTAGTTCCATCTCCATTTGTATCTTCTGAATAAACTCTAAAGATTTTACTAAATAATGGTAATCCATCTGCCTCTTTGTATAAAAACATTTCATAAAATAAATTTTTAGACTCAAGACTAGTTAACAAATCAGCATCAGCACTAGTTGAAAACGCCCAACTCATATCAAATCCCATAGTTTCAACTTCACTTGGGTCACTAATATTTGTTAGTGCATATGCATCATAAGTTGCATTAATCAACGGCACTGGTGGAGGTAAAATATCATCATCAACGGGCTTATAAATAATTGCCTGTGACACCAAACTATTTACTTGTAATTCATAACTCGTTTGAGAACCAGAAACTGGTGAAATCAAAATTCTATCAACGTTATTACCAGTATAAGTACCATCTTCTAAACCATTAACTAAAAGTTTGTATGTGTCTGAAGAACCAGTACTCTCACTAGCATATGGCTTATACTGAATATAAGTTTGAGAGTCATTTGCACGAGATATATTAAACTCCAAATATGTTCTAGCATCAATAGTTTGAATACCATTACTTGTACTAAATAACGCAGGAACACTAATCGATTTATCTTTCTCACGGACATCAATACTAAATGAACGCAAAATCATACTCGACTCCAAACGGTCCCACTCAAAAAGACGCTTCTCATACTCCAAAACCTCAGCTTCAGTACCAATAATACTATCACCTTCACGGTCTGTTAAAGTATCTTCTTTTACGATGTCAAGGGTATACATATTTGTTGCTTCATCATACCAAATAATCCCCTCTTCATCAGCATCATTACTACTAACTTCAATCATTACCCCTTCTTGAGTTGCTTCAGATAAATCAAACTCAATTGAGATATTTTGTGTATCTTCATAATTTCCATCTAAAAGTTCAACCATAGGAATAGTCGTAGCTCTTAGATTATCAAGGTTTCTATACTGAAAAGTACCATCTTCTGCCGTATAGATTTCATTTGGGTGTTCAAATTTAAGTTGTAACCCCGGACGACCCCCAGCCCCTTCAATATCTGTTAAATTTCCAACATTTGTAACAAGACCAGCTTTTACATAAGGAAGCTCAATCTCTTTTGCATCAATAACTTCATACTTCCCATCATCACTTTCTTCAAACCAATAATGAGTTGGTAAAACTGATAAATTTCCAAGCTCTCTAAGCTCATAAATTGTATCATTTATTCCACGTGAATCTACGCTAAACTCCATTTTTGTACCAGCTTGCACACCATTTGTAGTCAAAACAAAGGCATCAGCATTAGTATCAATCATAAATCTCCACTCATAATAACCAGTCTGAGTAGTATTTAAATTCCCTGCACTATTTAAAGTGATAAGTTTATAAACACCCCCATGCTCACGAATACTTCCACTATCATTATTAGTATCAATAACTTCTGTAATCGTAGTAATTGGGTCTCCAGCTACTAGTGGCGTTTGCCAAGTTGTTAAATCGGCATTATATTTTGCATAATAAACTTCTCTTGGCGTATCTGCTGCCGAGTAAAAATTTGTAGTAACCTCATAATCTGTTTCCGAAATTTTACTAATATTATGCACAACTTGCATAGGAGCTGGCTCATAGTTATCATCAGTAATAACAACATAATATGAAAGCTCATAATTGTTATTATTAAATGGGATTTTTACCCCAGACCAATTTCCCTCATCAATTGCCAAACCACCTTGTGATGCATAGGACGCTAAATCTTCAGGAATAATTTCTTCTCTAAAACTAATGCCCAAATCACCTTCTACTGTTGCCCTAGAGTTTATATTGCTTGTTGCACTAACTGAAACAGGGGGCAAACCAGCCACAACCATTGCTATTGCCAGTACAAATGCAACAACTCTATGATAAACTTTAATCATAGTTTTCCATTCCTTTCACTAAATTTATATACATAAAATATATTCTCTTGCATTACTATATATCGACAAAATTTCTTTATAATATTATATTACTCACTGAAAATACACCATTTACCAATAACTCTATCCCCCTCCTCCTTATTAGACGCATAACTTAACAAAAAAGTTCCGTCCTTATTAAATAATTTATAAATATTTTAGTCTAAATTTGCAAATGCTACCTTTATATTATCCTTGAGGTGTTACTATGAAACTACAAAGACAAACTATTTTTAAATTATTATCTTTGCTACTAATACCAATATCTAGCCTATTAGTTAGATGGTATAGTTTAGCTCCAGAAAGCTGGGAATACTACTATTCCTTAAATATTAATAAATTTTTTATCCAATCTATGAGCCTAATATATGGAATATTTCCATTTTCCGTATTTGAAGTTTTAGCAGCAATTTTTGCTATAGGATTAACAATTTACTTAATCTACCTAGTAATACAATGTATCAAAAATATTAAAAAAAAGCAATTCCTAAAAACTCTAGGAACTGGAATATTAAACATCGGAGTAGTAACTTCCGTTTTATATTTCTCCTTTATATTCCTATGGGGCTTAAACTATCAACGCCCACAATTTGGAGTCAAAGAAAATTTACTAGTTGGAGAATATACAACCGAAGAACTCAGTCAATTATATAAATATTTATTACGAAAAGCTGGTAAAATTCGTGAAAATTTACCAGAAGATGAAAATGGAATTATGGTAGCTTATGGTGATTATAGAGATATTTTTGAAAGGGCTATTGAAGGATATAAAGTTGTAAGTACAGAATTTGAAGGGTTAGGGGGAGATTATGGCGACGCAAAACCATTTCTTATCTCTGAATATTTGTGCTACACAGGAATAACGGGAATGTACTCACCATTTACAGCCGAGCCAAACGTAAATATTGCAATTCCCGATATGTACATTCCATCTACGACCTGCCATGAAATGGCTCATCAACGTGGGTATGGATTTGAAGACCAGTGCAATTTTATAGCATACATCACTTGTGTAGCACACCCCGATTTGGATTTTCAATATTCAGGCTACCTACTTGGCATTTCGTATATTAGTAACGCTTTAGCAAGTACCGATTTTGAAAAATTAGTAGAAGCAAATAATACTATGATGACGGAAAAAGTTCGTAACGATTTAAACGCTGGAAATGAATTTTGGGAGCAATATAAAGGAGAGGTCCAAGAAGTTTCAGAACAAATCAATAGCAACTATTTAAAAGCTAATGGAGTTGAAAGTGGAGTAGATAGTTATGGACAAGTAGTAGATTTACTTTTGGCATATTACGACAAATTTTTTGGATAGATTTAATTTGCCCCAAAGCTCACAAAATTATTATTGATGCCAAATTCTACCACAATATCATAAAATTTTTCTAAAAAGAAGACAGATTTTTAACATCATCACGATTTTTAGATTTCAACTTTTTCAAATTAATATTAAATCCCAAAAAAAAGGACTGTAAAAATCTACAGTCTTTTTTTTAAGTAGCAATATCTAACAATAATCCTTGTATTTCCCCAATTTTTTCCAAAATTTCAATTTGATTTTTTTCCGAACGCATAAGTTCTTTAGCCAAACCATCTAACTGCTCATTTACCATACGAACAATCCCATAAACACGATGACGACCCTTTTTATCCAAAAAACTTTCACGTGAAAATTTGTGAGTCCTAGCCGTAACCTCATTAAAAAACTCACTAATCATCTCACGATACGAACGTAAATCTCTAATATCCATATGCGTTGAAAGTTTTTCTCCTTGGTCGGTAATTTTCTCAATCATTTGTGTTAACTTTTCTTGTAGCTCAGATTCATCAATATTACTCAATAGAGCAAATTTAAATCCTTGATCAACGTCTGGTTGCTTAGTATTTGCAATCTCTTTGAGCTGAGGCATTTGTATATTGCTAATTTGCACATTACTCATAAACTATAAAGCTCCTTTCATATCAAATATGCAACTAATAATTTTAACTTTCCATCAATGACCTGTATTCCTTGTAAATTATTGTGGTGCTGTTTAATAATTTGAATATGCTCATCAGAAATAGTTTCCCCAATACAAATTAGAGGTATTCCTGGAGGATAAAACATAATATTTTGAGCCGAAATTTTGCCCACTGCCTCATCAATAATTTCCCAAATATGTTCTGAATAATAAATATCTCTAGGGGAATACCCCTCTTTTATATCTGAAGATATAATTGGGTTTGAGTATAGTTTAGTTTGATGAGTAATTTTACTATCAATCTCAAATAGAGCATTTTCTAGTTTTCTCAAAATATCTACACTATCCACAAAAGTTGAGATTAAGATAATATGGTTGATAAACATAGCCTCAACCCCAATATTATAATCTTTCTCAAGAATTTCCCCTAGTTCATACCCAGAAATTGAACATTTATAAGTTAAAATTATAATCTTGCCCATATCATAGTTACTTATTTTTTCGTCTATTAACAATAACTTCTTTAATTTAGTCAAGTTTAGTCTAATCTCAATTAAAGGAATAATATAATTTTTGTAAATTAAATCTTTATTTTCTTGTATATAACTACGTACAAAATCCATAATTCCCATCAATAAATAAGATGGACTACTAGTTTGGAATAATTTTAAATTTTTAAGGATAATTTTTTCATCTATAATATTATTACAAATATGCAATAATGCACTTTGAGTTAAAGTTGGCAAAGTTTTATGCATACTATGAATTACAATATCAGCCCCCAAATATGTACTGCTTATTGGAAACTTATCACTTAAACCAAAATGAGAACCGTGTGCTTCATCTACAATTAAAAATTTATTTTTGGATTTCAAAATTTTAGATATCGCTTCAATATTAGAAGTAATCCCTTCATAAGTTGGACTAACCATTATCAATCCCTTTATATCAGGAAACTTCTCAATTGCTTTTTGAATTTCACAAACTGTAACTTTACCCAAAATTTCAGAATTATAATACTCTGGTGTAATATAAATTGGTATTATATCTGCCAAAACCATAGCATTCCATACACTATAGTGGCAATTACGTGAAACTAATATTTTATCTTTAGGTTTGCACAGTGCCAATATGCTTGCAATAATTCCAGCTGTTGAACCATTAGTTAAAAAAATAGTTTTTTTGCTCCCATAAAATTTGCTCATTAAATATTGAGCTTGATAAATTACTTCTTGAGCATCATATAAATTATCAAGTCCAGTTGCTTCCGTTGCATCAAGCTTTAATAGATTTTGTATCTCAAAAATATTTGTATTTCCCAATTTATGCCCTGACATATGCATTGGATATTGAGTGTTAGCATATTCAATTAACTTATTATAAAGAGGAGCATTAATTTTCATTTCTTATATTCCTTGTCTATTTATAGTATTAACAAAAAAAGCAATTATAGACATAAAATCTACAATTGCTTTTACTTTTTTTATAAAGCGGGTGATGGGAATCGAACCCACGTAGCCAGCTTGGAAGGCTGGAGTTCTACCATTGAACTACACCCGCATAAATTGGCAGCCACCTACTTTCCCAGTCCGTCTCCAGACAAGTATCATCGGCCGACTTTAGCTTAACCTTCGTGTTCGGTATGGAAACGGGTGTTTCCTAAAGTCGCATCACCACCAAAAATTATTGGAGTTTATACTCTCAAAAACAAATACTATATCTATTTCAACTTCTTCAAAATCTACATTTAACCTAACTTTATAGGTCAAACCCTCGAACCATTAGTATTGGTCAGCTCCATATGTCACCATACTTCCACCTCCAACCTATCTACCTTGTCGTCTTCAAGGGGTCTTACTTCTTTTCAGAATGGGA
>MDSP01000324.1_pt1 | contig 10123 bp, 8 predicted proteins | sample 1005811 | NCBI WGS metagenome assembly MDSP01 (sample SAMN05526596, study PRJNA338239) | gut metagenome | isolation source: stomach gut content | host: Naso elegans | place: Saudi Arabia: Red Sea | collected 2011-04
AAAAAAAAAAAGGAAAGAGAAAATGTAAATCCAAAGTGAAGCAAATTTGTCTCTCACACAAATGCCGCTACATGTACATTAATTAAGTTCGATTTGAAATTCATGTGTACGAATAATCACGTCTGTGATATCTTCTGTGCCTCATGGTAAATAATACTCACACACGTTTGCGAGCTTTTTTTATGTGCAACTCAAAAAAATGTGTAAAAAAATACGAAAAAACAAACACCTAATTGGTGCTCAGCAGCGACAAGCTGTGCTCGAATGTCAGCCTGCCTGATTGGCTGAGGCGAGTGTTCGAAATCCAAGCACTGGAAGTGGTTCCTGCCTCAGTCAGCAAATGGGAATTCACGTTGGCTGCCAGAGCGTGAGGTGACAGCCAACATCCTCTACGGTGACAGCATGCTCACAACTCATCTAATCAAAATTTTCATTTATCACAGTATCGCTTAGAAAATGCACAAAATATACGCCTTTTACAGCAAACGTCTCTGTCGTAACTTCATAGAGTGCACATTAAGGTTGGCAGGTCTGGCTATGGTTTTGTGACCGTGCTGCGTTCAAGGGCTGGTGGAAAGCTCTAACATCCTCAATTCTAAGTTCAGGACAAAAATTGCATTGATATACACGAGAAAGAAACTGTTTATAAATGATAATTTATCTCTATGGTGAGTGTCTCATTAATGTAGTTGTGTTGCTGTTATTGACATTATTATATTCGAGCACTTATTGTGACTCCACAACAACATTCGTCATCAGGAGGCTGTCTCTTTTAACTTCTAACTGCTGAGAGGAAAAAAAGCCCTAACAAATAAAATACCATTATCACCCACTGACTATCAGTCGATCATGGGGAGGATGATGACGAATGAAAATGGTCTCATAGTGAGATTTTCTAGGGGTGCTTAGAATTCTAGCCCAATACCTGGAAGTTGTTAAACGGAAAATTCCCCAGCCAGTTTTTGCAGAGTACCAAAGTACAAAGGATTTTCCAGCCATGTGTTTATATTTACCCCCACTAGAGACGCTTTCAGGTTTTCTTGAGCTTTGCCGCTGGTAACCCAGACAAACTCAGATGCTTCCACACCCGAAGCTCTATAAGGCGTAAAGGTAACGCCTGTATTTTGCAGATATACGCTCTGCTCTTTTTTTTGCAGACCTGCATTTTGCTCTGCTTTAATATCAGCCGCTTCGGCATTGGAAAAAATAAATACCGCCAATAGGCTTAATATCATTCTATGCATAAAATAACTCCAAGAGACGCATCTAAAAAATAAATAAATTATACGCCGCTTTATATTTAATAAATAAAGACATAATTAATGCATATCAAATAATTCTAATTAAAAATTGAATAAAAATCAATCCCTAACAACGATTATTATAGAATTATTTTTTACAGCATAAGATTATGATTTGATTTTATCCTGAAAATACCTGTCCAAAAATCCGCTCTTGAACTGCGAAAACTTGTTTTGAAGAATCGCAGCTCTGGAGTTTTGAGTCAGCTCTATCAGAAAATACAAATTATGTATGGACGCCAGTCTCGCACCCAGAGTCTCCCCCGCCCTCAAAAGATGCCTTATATAGGCTCTGTCGTAATTGCGGCAGGTGTAGCACCCGCATTCAGCGTCTACGGGATTTTTGTCATACTCGTAGGCTTTGGTTTTTATATTAATTCTGCCGTCTCTGGAGAACAATCCCCCATGTCTGGCAAATCTCGTAGGAAACACGCAGTCGAACATATCCACCCCGCGTTCTATCCCCTCCAAAATATCTTCGGGGACTCCCACGCCCATAAGGTATCTCGGCTTATCGAAAGGCATCTCGTCAACCAGCACGTCCAGCATACCGTACATTTCGGGTTTGCTCTCGCCTACAGACAATCCCCCTATAGAATAACCGGGAAAATCCAGCTCTTTCAGCTCTCTGGCGCTTTGTTTACGCAGTTCTGGGAACACTCCTCCCTGCACTATCCCGAAAGCATATTGGTCTGCGATACCGCGTTTCAAAAATTCTTTTTTTGCGCGTTCAGCCCATGCGGTAGTGCGGTTGAGCGCTCTAAGAGTGTGGTTGTAATCGGCTGTACCTGGTACACATTCATCCAGCACCATCATTATATCCGAGCCTATAGCTTCTTGCATTTCGACCATTATTTCGGGGCTTAGAAAATGCTTTCTGCCGTCCAAATGACTCTGAAAAGTCACCCCTTCGTCAGTCAGCTTTCTCATTCCCGACAACGAAAACACCTGAAATCCGCCCGAATCCGTTAATATATTCCTGTCCCATTTTGCGAACTCATGTAGTTTGCCGTATTGTTTGAAAAAATCTATACCCGGTCTCAAAAGCAGGTGGTAGGAGTTTGCGAGTATGATACCTGCGCCCATGTCTTTCAGCTCTTCGCGGCTCAGAGTTTTGACCGTACCCTGAGTCCCCACAGGCATAAATATAGGCGTCTTGACTGTGCCGTGAGGCAGCTCCATAGTGCAGGCTCTGGCGTAGCCGTCTCTGTTCTCCACCTTGAATGGAAATCTTTTTAACATATATAGTCCTCTCTTATTGATATTCAGGCGGTACAAAACTGTACTGATATTCTGGGAATATATCGATAGGGCTGACACCCTTCATCGCAAAAGCTATCGCAAAATACGGCTCCCAGAACGCCACTTGTTTTACGTCGTCGACGCGTCTGCCGAGATTGAATATAACACTCATCTCCCACGAATCCAAATCATGAGTCAGCGAGAAATTCAACGCCTGCAGTTTGAAGCTGGACGACTCCAGAGCGGATTGGTCCCATATTTTGAGACCGTTCGCCAAATCGCTGAAGAAGTTTTTGGATGTCTCTCCAGGCGAGAATACGGATTCGCCGTTGTATATACCGTCCGAATCAGCCAAATACAAATGTATGTCGGTATTCAGCATCTGCGAACTGAATCTAAACGTCAGATATTTTGTAAACTTCAATCCCAGCACAAAATTAAAACTCAAGTAGGAGTTTCTGACATTGATAAAGTCCTGATTGTACTGCAGCACAAAACCAAACTCCGACACCTCATAGATAAAAGGATAAAGCCAAGGAATCTGGTAATTTTGTATACGCATATCCCACAGCACCTCGAGGCTGTAGCTTTTGTCTTGTCTGTATACGGATTGTATTACGTCGTTTCTGTAGTTTGTCACGACTACGTCTCTGGACTCCTCGAACAGATTATATCTATATGTCAGCTGCGGTATGTAAAAATAATCATCGGAAGGCTTGAACTCCAGCAAAAGCTTAGGATAACCGCCGACGAATCTGTTTGTGAAACTGTCGCCCGTCACGGGGATAAAACTAGTCGCGCTGTTATTGGTGGTCGTCTCCAAAATATCTATAGTCGCCTCCGCGCCTATACTAAGCCAAAACAAATTAAAAGTAGAACCCACAGTTATACGTTCAAAAATACGATTCTTCCCGAAATATATATCGTCAGGGTCTTCAGATATGAGAAATTGCTGTTCTTCAGTCGGCACTCTGTCTATCAAGGACAAGTTGCCGAAGAGCTTTAACCCCAAAAGAGTCTCCCTCCGCCATTGCAGCCACTCAAATTCTATGGAGTTGTTGAAGTTGAAGGGGCTTTCTTTCATGTAGTCTTCCTGCATCCTAAGCATATAATACAGAGGATAAGAATAAGATATAGATGACACAAAAGACACACCGGAACGATACCACTCGTCGTCGTTCCATATTTTTTCGGGGCTTAGGCTCAGGCTCAAACTGTAATCGGAACGCAGCCCCGAATCTATTTGATTGTTTGTAAAAGTAGACCCGAACGAAGACCAAACTTCTTTGTAGCTCATATTGAGATTGTTGTTTACACTCAAAAGATTATCAAAAAAACTGGAGCTTAGGGAGATAGTGCCTTTCTCTTCATGCTGATTCTGGTCGGAAATCATCACCCAGTTTGAATTTTGCTGATTGACATCCTGCACGGTGCTGCTGTCGTTAGTGCCGTAGACCCTCTGCGACGAAAAACTGGCGTTAGCGGTAGCCGTCAGCGACAGGTCTGCCCAGCGGTAGCCGTTTGTGACTATGCTGTTTATCACTACAGGCGTGTAATTGGTCACAAAATTGGTGACGGTTTCTCCGTCCTCCAGAGACACCACTCGTCTTACGGAGCGGTTGGAGACTGTGCTGAGCGTTTGTTCGTAGTTTGCCAATTCTGATATATTGATAGTGTTGGATTTACCGTCGGAACGAACCACTGTGATTTTGTTTGAAGTGGTGTAATCGTATTTTACCAAATCCAATGTACCGAAATTATAAGTCATATTAGGCAGAGTCATCGAACGCAGTCTGTAGTTGTAGTAGCTGTTAAGATATTCATTGGAGTTGTTTTCAGGTGTAGGCTCGGATATCCTCAAAAGCTCCCAAGAAGCCGATATATTGAGATTGCCTGCTGTAATCGAAGCCGACCTGTTGAGCGTAGTTAATTGCGGAGAGCCGTCCCCTAAATACCCGTACCAAGAATGATTATAAGGGTCTATAAACGAAGTCCAATCTATAGACTCCGCACTGTCGAAATAAGTCCTTACGCTGTATTTCGAGATGAAAAACGGGTCGTTTAAATCTTCAAACTTGACATTAGCGCTGATTCCATTAGTCGCAAAAGTAGCATCTACCTTGTAGTACCAAGCAAACTGCGTCATTCTTTGGTAGTCGTTATTGGTGTAGGACGCGGGCAGTATCCACTGCGAAATCAAATCCCCGTCCCTGACTATACGAACGTCGTTTGCGAGTTTTGCCTCGAGATTGAGATTTTGGATTATGCCTATTCTGGGAGCTGCGTATTCTAATTGAAAATACTGACCCTGTCTCTCATAAAAATCAAAACCGAAATCAAAATCCCCGTATTTTGTAGGAAGACTCAAATTATTAATAAAATAATAGCCTATTCTTCTTTCGTTGCCGAAACTGGTATGCAGTCTGCCGCTGCTTTCTATCTGCAGAAACGCCGGAAACCATATAAAACTGGCCTGCCCCGTATAATACTGCAGACCTACAGCTACCATGACCTTGCCTTCTATGTACCAGAGTTTGGAGGCGGTAATGGCGAAATGGTCGTGCCTTACGTCGGATTTGGACAGAGATACATTGTCCAGCACATATCTATCGGGACTCAAAATCGTCACTTTCTCAGCTCTGTAATACCAAGGCTTATCGTTAAAAGACATCCCCGAACTGCCGCCCATAATAGAGCGGACATTATACATGACGCCCCTCTCCATATCGGGCTGGTAGTTCAAACTATCTACTAGATATTTTGTACCGCCCAGCATAAATTCGACATTACCGTAAGCTGCGACATTGATAACGACGCCGTTTTTGATATTTATGATTAATTTTTCGGCTTTAAGCGTAGAGCCGTCAAAACGAACGCGTACATTACCCATCATAACGGCTTCCGTCATATTTATATCGCCTATATCTTGAATCTCAATATCGTCAGCATTATCCAGAACAATAAAAACTTTATCATCCTTCTGCGAAACCACAGACCTGTCCGTAGCTTCAAAGGGCGGTCTCACACGAAGCGCCTCGTCTGGGAGGTCTCTATTGTCGATAAGCTGTGCGTAGACAGGGTTTTGGAACATAAAAATCAGCAAAAATAGAATCAATCTCTTAAACAAATCATACCTTTAATAATAGAAATTCTCGTCATATTATGCAGTACAACACAAAAAAAATCAATAAATCCGCAAGTGACATTATTTTGATTTTTATTAGATTCTGTGGTACAATAAACAGTGTATAACAACTCAAAGTTCGGATTATAATTTATGAAAAAAATCATTTTGTTTTTGCTGATAGCTGTGCGTGCCTACGCTGACCAGACAATCAGCGCCACATACTACGAACCCGGCGTCAACAGCCCGTGGATGGCGGGTATTGACTACGACTACGGTTTCGCCAAAGTCCTCTCCGTCAATGCTCAGATTGCAGGCGGTGTCAGCTCCCAAGTAAACAGGCAGTCTACATTCGGCGACGTTTTTTTGGGGGAGGCGCAGCTGGGATTCAGAGTATATATGAATAAAGCCGACAGATGGGACGGTGTGTTCGCGACTGTGGTGGGCAGAGCAGGAATATACAATATACCTATACGCACGCAGGACGACCCCTCGACATCTGCCAGCGTTTTGATTATCAATCGCGGCACTATGCTGCAGCTGGGAGCAGGCGTATATGTAGGCTACAGGTGGCAGAGAAACCTCGTAAACAATATGAGCGGTATGCCTTTTATGATGGTGATAGAGCCGTATTTGGGCTGGACTTTGGATTCTTTTATCAATGTCAGCGTGCCTTCTGATTTTACGCAGACGGGATTATTTATAAACAGATTTACGGTAGGTCTTACATTCAAAGTAGGATTCTACACCCACAAAAAAAGCGCAGAAACCCTGCAGAGAGAAGCTGACGAAGCCGCCAAAGAAGAGCTGGACGACGACGCTTACGAAGGCGCTTACGAAGAATACACCGTAGGCAATGATTTTAATTTTATCGATATATAAAATCGCGGAGACAATAATATGAATATTTTGATTTTACTTCCTGACAATGTAGAAGAGATTGAATTTACCACGCCTGTGGATATATGGCGCAGAGCCGGCTACAACGCCGTTTCCGCATCTATCAGCGGAGACCTCGCGGTCAGAGGACAGCAAGGTATAAACATAATCGCCGACATACTGCTCAAAGACGCAGAGCTGGCAAAATTCGATTGTTTGTTTCTGCCGGGCGGTTCAGGACATAAGCTCCTGAAAGACTCTACTCTAACATCGGACGCTGTGGAGTATTTTTTGACGCAGGGTAAAATCATAGCCGCAATCTGCGCAGCCCCCACCGTCATCGCAAAATGGCTCACAGACAAAAAAGCCACCTGTTATCCGTCTCTAAAAGACCAAATCCCCAATTACACAGACCAAAAAGTCGTAGTGGATATGCCTTTTATCACCAGTCAAGGCGCAGGTACGGCTTCGGATTTGGCGTTTTCTCTGATAGAGATTAGAGACGGAAAAGAAAAAGCCTCCGAATTAAAAAAAACCATGCTGTTCGGATAAAGATATTTGAGATAATTTGGAATAGAATTATCGTTCGATAGAATTATCGTTTGATAGAATTATCATTTGAATAAAAAAGAGAGAATTATATGTTTTATAAGCTATTGTTTTTGCTGGTAGTTGTGCCGGCTTTATCATTTACCAGAGCCGCCGCTCCCGAAGCACCTCTGCCGCCTCCCTCGCTGATACCCGAAGTGTTTTACCCTTCCGCTTTCAACAAACATCCGTCTATCTTGTATTTTGAGTCCGTGCCTATAATCTCCTACAACGAACACGACGACTCGCTTTTGTATTTGATACCCGTCATAGTCAAAAACACCCTCAGCGGAGAAAAATCGTTTCAGATAGTTTTTGAATATTTCCCAAACGAAATCCCCGCCATAACAGAAAGAATCACCCCGTTTAACATATGCTTGACATCAAACAGAAGAGAACTGAAACTGCCCGTCCTGCACGGAGCTGTAGACACAGACCACACCAAAATATCCACAGTGGGCTGCGTGGTATTGTTCTCCGAAGAAATCGAAAAATTATACCAAATGCTGGGCGATGTAAGCCAGCCTTACAACCCTGAGCCTATCACCTACGTCAACAGACCAAACAACTACTCAAACGACGTTTATCTTCCCAGCACTTACACATATACAGACCTCTTGGAGCAATACGAACAATACAGCGACTCTCATCCCGCTCTGCTGAGATATGGCGTGACCAATTACTCTGCATTTCCTGTAGACCACACGACTATACTAATCAGCGTGAATAATTCTACAGGCGTGCATAGAATGAGATTAAAGCCTTTTTATGCGGCATTGCTGGAAAACGTGGTAGCTACATTTTTGGATATGAAATAAATTAATTTTTCGGCATTCCGTGTTTAGGCAGGGAATAGCTGTGATTCAACGCATCCCCCGTCCAAAAATTAGAATCGTGTTCGGGTATGATGTCATTGGTATCGTAAAAATATGTTTTTTCGTAGATTGTGTTGTTATTGGTGGTGCGGGGCATAGCCATTATTTCGTAAAACTGCTCATAGGGCTGGTTTTTTCTGTTTCTTTCTATGGATTTTTCAGCATAATGATACGCAATATAAGTAACACCCATCACCACAGGCAGGGACGCCGCAAAAACTATCAAAAACGTCCTGACAGATTTCTTTTCAAAAAATATTTTCATTCTTATGAGTATTACTTTCATACAAATCTCCGTAAAGCCCAATTACTGGACAAAAAGCATATTTTATCATATAATTATTAAAGACTTATTTATTATCGTACACAAATCGTTTAACTGTAATTATATTAGAGTCAAAGCGTATTAATGGAGTAAGACATGATTGCACAAATAACAAATTTAAGCAAACAAATACCCGACGGCAAATTCAAACGCACTATCCTGCACGACATCAACCTGGAAATCGAAAAAGAAGACATAATAGCGCTTGTAGGCACATCGGGTGCAGGCAAGACGGCTCTTCTGCGTGTTTTGGGCTGTTTGGAGGTGGCGCATGAGGGTAATTACGCATTCAACGGGACTCATCAGATAGTCAATCTCGCCGAATCGGGGCTGGCAAACATAAGACGAAATTATATAGGATTTATAGGATTTGAGCCTGAATTTATCGAACAGATGACAGTCAAAGAATGTCTGCATATGCCTTTGGACGCTGCCGGCGTGGGCAGTAAAGAACGCAAAAACCGCGTCATCGATATATTGGAGCTGCTGGGACTGCTGGCAAGGGTCAACACCCCTATCAAAAAACTGCAGTATTACGAAAGAATGTACATAGCAGCAGCCCGCGCCTACATCAAAAGACCTCTGCTTGTCGTTGCCGATGACCCCTGCAAACAACTGCACTCTTCGGAGGCGTCGGCTTATTTGGATTTGCTGACCACGCTCTGCAAGCAATACGGCGGGGCTCTTGTGTTCTCGACCTACGACCCTGCACATTTGAAAAAAGCAAACAGAATAGTTTATATGAAAGACGGCAACATTATAAAAACACAGTAAAATAATGAAAAAAAAAGCACAGATAAAATTAAAAATACCCAAACGTCTGCTGAAACTCAATCGTTTATCCGAAACATTTGTCGTTATTACCCTCAGCCTGCTGTTGTCGGCGGCTTTTATCACTATGTCCATACTGGAAGGCGTGCAGAGAAACATCAAACAAAACATCACCTCAAACTACAACTCCCATGTGTCCGTATACGCCACCAATTACTCGCATCATAATTTCAAACAATACGACCACTCATGGTGGAGGGAAAGGTCTCAAAGCCTCACCGCCCGCAACCACCTCAGAGCCTCATCCGCAAAGAGCGTTCTGCCGGGACTATATATAGGCGGGGGCGGACGTTATAATATATCAATAAATCTCATAGACAACGACTACAAATCCGTATTCGGGGATACTATCTTTCCCGACTTAGGCACATCTGCAGTCCCGCTGAACAGAGTTTATGTGGGTGAAGGTTTCGCCTCCAAACACAATATAAAAACCGGCGAGAAGTTTGATTTTTATATACCGTCTATAGACGCTTATTACAGCAATATGACAGTCGCTTATATATTTGAGCATTCCGATAAATTCAACGACGAGTACGGCGTATATATCAATCAATCCTCAATCACAAACACCACTTTTTTTCAGACTTATCATCTAAGACTGCACGGCAGTCCTTTTGTATCCATACTCCTGCCCACTATAGAACCGCTAATATCAGGTCAGACCAGAAAATTTGCGGATGATTGGCTGGAATACCAATACAGCCAGCTGAATATTATACGCGCCAATATACTGGCGTGGATTGCTGTGCTTTATATATTTTTCGGCTGGATATTTGCGTTTAGGCATTATATGCAGTACTATATCATCAAAGACGATTTCGACAAATACACATACAGAACGGGCTGGATTCCAATACTCTCCCCAAAACTAAAAGCCTTGTCCCACGTATTCAAAAAATTAATTGTAATCAGCATACTTTCTTTGTCGGCTGTAATCGTATTTTTTCTGCTGCCA
>MDSP01000325.1_pt1 | contig 10097 bp, 6 predicted proteins | sample 1005811 | NCBI WGS metagenome assembly MDSP01 (sample SAMN05526596, study PRJNA338239) | gut metagenome | isolation source: stomach gut content | host: Naso elegans | place: Saudi Arabia: Red Sea | collected 2011-04
TGTTACCTCGATCTTCTAACCTCTGTGAACTGAACTTTGAACTTTAGCTCCTGCTGTGTGAACTTGGACAACACTGGCTGTATCCACCCGCAGACTCTCCCTGCAAATTCTGGAAGACACTACCACTAACCTCCAATACCAGCACCTCCACCTGGAGATTCTGGCACATCACTGCAGGTAAAATACCTAACTACAGCCTTTGCCAGTAACCTGCATCCACCACCACAACCTGCAGATTCTGGCAGATAGTTGCGGCCCAACATGTATTTCATTTTGTCACCTCTCTTAATCTCTCTTAGTAACCTTCACCCCCCTTCTTGCAGACTCCTCCCTGACAGCTGAGGCCGGAACCTTCACCTTCAGCCTTCATGTAATCTGCAGCTTCCTCCACCTGCAAATTTTGGCAGACAAGCGAGGCCAAAGCCCTCAACTGAGCGCAGCGGAGATGTAAATCAGAGAGCAAGTCAGGGGAGCTGAGAGGATGGAGGCTTGCAGGCAGAAAAAGCACAGTAAATTTCCCCCCAGTCTACAAAATAACAAGACTCCTCCAGCTGCAGTAGCTTGTAACGAGCATAAATCTTCAAGTGAACACATGTATACAAACATGATCTGTGGTCTTTTCATTCACATATTCTGATTCATACTGTCTTTTGAGGCATGGTGAGTGCACCCAGTGTTGTGTAGTAGTGATGTACAAATACTTTGTTACTGTGCTTAAGTAGGGTTTTTTTTTTAGCGATCTGAACTTCACTGTTTCTATTTCTGTAGACTTTTACTTGACCACATTTACCAAATAAAATGGAGACTTTTACTCTTTTACATTTCAAATAAGCATCTTAGTTACTTGTTACTAAATAAAATAGGAAGAAATTTGGTAGGCTATTAGCATATATTTTTGTTTTTTTTTGTTTTGGTAGCCAATAAAATTGGATCACAGACCCCCACTGGTTAATTATGTTGGGTGCAAGTGCAAACAGGTGCTCTTAAGTTGTCACATAAATAATGACTTGGTTTTTGCTTTGGGTGCTTCTGTATTCATGTTTTATGTTTGATTTTAAATCATTTTGTTGTTTTGATGTAGAAGCAGTCGCCCAGCTGCTGATTCACCTTGAGCTAAATATTTGCCTGTTGTTTTCAAATCAGGCCATAAACTTTCTGAAAGCGCTTCTTTTTTTATCACTTTATATGCATTTTGTTTTATGACTGAGATATCCTGTCTTTATGTAGACCAGAGGTAACCTGGTACCCTTTGTGAAAAGGGTCTGGACACGCTCCATTGGAGATTCTTTGCAGAATTTGAATCATAGTAGGCGTGATATCGGGTTAAGTATAAAACTACTGGAGCAGCCTCAAACCAGTCGCCATTAACATGACTGTATGACGTGTGCTGTGGGCCCGGCTATTCAGTAAAAACTCAGTGAAACAGACAGACGAGTGGGAAGGTCAATGTTCAGTCTATTCAATAATCACATAAATGCTGTTATATTGTGTTATGATTGAGATTCTGACCCGGCATGCATCACAGAAAGAGACTGTTTATTTGCAGAGTATACACAAGTATTGGAGCATTGTTTTGTTACTGCTCCTGTTTACATTAAATCATCATATCATGAAAAGTTCTTGGAGATGCAAAAATTACCAAGAGGGAATTAGAATAGACAATTTTTTAAAGAGACTTTTATGAACTTTTTACCACCTTGTATCAACTTAAAAATGTGCAATGCAACTAAGAAACTGAACCAGTTTCAAACTGATGAGCAGTATTTACTCCATCACCATCCTACTTGTGCGTGTGCTTTTATATGTTACCTCCTCTCTTCATGCGGCCACCACGGTTTTCTGGCCAGCGCTGCAGCTGTCTGCTTGGTCCAGATCTAGAGGGTTTAGGTGGAGCACTGCTTGTATCTGGGAAGAAAAAAAAGAAAAACAACAAAAAACAAAACACAGCTATCAGAACTGAACACTAATCAAGATACACAAAGAGTAAAATCAAACAAAAGATAGTGCTCATTTACAGCAGGGATCTAAGCTGTACCTGCGGAGCTGGAGGAGGGCTCCTGACTGGTGGAGGGGAGGTTCGCCTTATCAGACGACTGGCTTGATTCATCGATGTCTCCCTGTGAGACCACTGCATCAACTGAAACTTCTGCACTGGACCTGGAATAAACAATCAGCTCTTTGTCTTGTTTACATAAGGATTCATCTTAGAAGCTTATCTTATGGAGCGATGGATTATCTTTAAAAGATGCTCATAGTTTGATTTCCCTGCTTTACATCTCAAAATATTATCTGAGAAAAAATATCTACGATTTTAAAAATTTTCTGTTGCATTGTTGACGCAAAAAACTTTCCTCAACATAATGCAATGCTGACCTGAGCTGAGCTATCAAGTGACTGATGTCTTCTTCCCATGCCGTTTAACTGACCCTCCAAACATTCCTTAAATATCCCCGTCAGTGAGGTCGCAGGTCAGTTTAACCACAGTGAAATCTGCTCTGTGGTTTCTTTTCTTTAAACCTCAGTTTACTCAAACAGCCAGCAGGGGGCAGCACCTCCATCATCTCAGTGATGAGACGTCGCTGAGTCCATACAGGCTGACAATGATGCCTTCAGCTAAGAATGAATTCAAGGAGAGGAGGATTAAAGGAAACTAAGTAACACTTAATAATTAAGAAACACGACACCTAATTATTACCTGACACATAATGATTTAATAGTTGAATTAATGCGAGATGTGCTTCTGAATTCATCCTGAGTTTACAGAATTAGTTACACATCAGTGGTTCATGAGTGTTAACCACATTTCAAATTCAAGAAGAGGTCTTTGCTGCTTCCACCTTCTTAAATTTGAGGATTTGCTGCTTTTCTCTGTTTTTATATCACAGTGAACTGAATATTTTTGGGGTTCAGCTGTTGATCTAACAACTAGACACAGACAGCACATTGAGCTGTGAGAAACTGATGACTTTTCTCAATTTTTAAACATTTCAGAGACAAAGCATGTAATTGATTTTTTAAAGAGAGGGCAGGCAGTTTGTTTTTGGTGTCATCACGCTAAAATCCCATAATAACCTTTCAGCATTTTGTAATTCAGGTGGTCTGAAAGAACACTAGATTTCTGCACCTCTCCTTGGCTCTGCATTGAGACCGTGATGGGGTATTTTCGCCGAATCATGGTACTTTCAAAGAGTTGTTCCTATTGGCTGCTCTATGCTGTGCTTCTTAGCAACAAGTGATGTCGCTACGAGCTGATTGGCTGTTGAAACAAGTGACGTGCCTTACGCTGTAGAACTGCATGATAGTCAGTATACTTGCGAGACCTCAAAAAACGTGAGGATTTTTAGATGGGGGGGTTGTATCACGTTACATACCACTGACATCAGTGCAGGTACTCAGTCATTGCTTTCTTATGCTTGTCAGACTCTGGACGGTGATTCACGTCACTGCGAATACCATGCACAACGGAGAAGTCAGCACAGCAGACTTCTGGTCGTGCATGAGGAAAAGACTACAGCTTATTCTTCTTTTATCAACTTTTTTTCTCGCAGGCTAAAAGTTAGCAGCGCTCTTTCAGAGTCGCCTGAAGAGAGGGTTGGCAAGTATGACCGTCAGCCGGCTTGAGTTGAGCTGAGACGGACCAGTTTACACCACTGCAACTTTTACTCAGATTGGTTCACATCTCGGATGAGCTGGCTGTGCTTTGCCTCTAGATTCTCACCTCCTTAAAGCTCAATCAATGCAAATCAATGCACATGCGTACCTCAAACAAAATCACACTTTTATCAGCTCAGAACATCCCGCAGCTGCACTTGTATAATCGGCAAAGCAGGAAACTCACTGACAAAAAATGCATTAAAAAGAGCAGAGTGAAATCTCTCCAATGCTGTTTGGATGCCCGACGAAGAAGTATGCAATAAAATGTGTTTGCATCCCTTGAAGTTGCAGCTCCTGTTTGTGGAAACAATTCAAATAAAACATTCTGTTTTCCTTCAATGTAGCACTGACAAGCTCCTGAAAACAAGGAAAGTAAGTAAAAACAGGTTTGTTTCTCTGTAAAAACTTGTCTCACCGGTGGAGGGCTGCTGTTTGAGGCTATGATTAAAGATTTATTTAGTCCGTCAGGGTTGATTATTTACATAATATTTAGGACTTTTGCACACAATGCCTCTTAATCACACAGTTTTCACATTATGTGAATTAACAATACATTTCTCCTTCATTTATTGATTTAAAAAAAAAGTAGTTTTGTGAGTCCCAACACTGGAAAAGCCAAAATAATCTTAAAGCTTCACAAGGAATCTCAGCTGGAAGTCCTCCATCTTTACACAAATTTGCATGTTTGACCAAAATAAATTCCTTCCTTCTCTGAAGCAATTCAGGAGCTTTGGAGTGAAAACATCAACATGAGAAATGAGCCGTCCAGAGACAGATAGAGTCACCATCTTTAGATCTGCTCTGCACTCGTCCATTTGGTGTTTGTTACCAACGTACCACAGATGTCTTCAAACAAAATGAGAGACTATGATGCCTCGTAAACTTTTTCCAGCTCTGACACAAGCTTTAAGTTCAGCCTCTCACCCTGACAGTCAGGATCATTGAAACTCATGTCAGAGAAAAGGCAAGAAAAGAGACCCTCAGTCTGCTTTATGTCCACTCTTGTTGCTATAGATACGTGATCTCCGTCTCTTGGTTCTGGTAAGCCTCCTCCTGCATCTCTGTGTACAGCAGGTCCATCTTCTGGAAGGCCAGGTAGCCCTTTTTACCTGCATATGAACAGATAGGAAGTAAAATAAAAACAATAAAATCTAAGGAAATGCAAATGAATTGAGAATATTAAATGGTGTGTGTGTAGTGTGTGTCGCTCACCCTGAGGCATTTGAGAGCCAGACAGGAGGCTTGTTGGATCTGAACATCAGTGCTTTTCAAACTCTCTGTGTAGTAAACGACCACCTGGAGAGGAAAGTTAACACAGAGGAGTGATGATGTCACTTGTGCTGTTGTAATGACTGAATCTTTGCATTTATTTTGACAGTCTAAACCAAGAGAGGGAGGCTGGTTGGAACATTTTAACTCTGCTCTCAGTCTCCTTGATGCTAACAGGGTGTAATCGGTTGATGTACCTTGCTCCTGAACGCCTTGCAGCCCGCAGCTCTGCCGAGACAGCTGGCAGCAGCTTTGCAGACTTTGTGGTTGGAGTCGATCTGCAGGGCGGCCAGAGTCTGCAGCGTGCATCTTAGTGGGAGGAGCTCCGTGATGGACCGCCCCCTCATCTTATTTAAAGCCCGCCTTCTTTTGGGGCCTCTCAGGGCTGTCAGGATGTACTCTGAAACACACCAGCAAGGAAACCTCAAGGTCCACGTAACAGCTGAGCGAACCACAGGTTTCATCAAATTTTTTCTTATATTTTTCTTTCCTGAGCACTTAAAGAACTTCTTGTGAATGTGAGCTGAAAAGCTGAAGGTCAGAGTTTGTTCTTGAATTTGGAAACAGCTCAGGGTTTGGATTTTGTGAACAGTTTATGCACTCGTAATATATCAGAAGATGCTTGTTTTAAGAACTATTTCACATGAGACAACTTGAAATAAATGCAATAATAAAAACAATATTACTGCATGTTAAGCTGTTTCCACTGTCCTTCTCATTTTCAGTCATTGCACATTTCTATTCCCACTTGTAAGAATGCTTTTCGTGCAGCTCTGACCAAAATGTAATTGGATTTGAAGCCTTAAGTCAAGTTTGAAATCTTCAAAAAGAGGCAAAATCAGTTTTTACCCGAGACTCTTTGTCTTACTTGGACTGTAAATTCTAACCGCCTGATGTTCAAAGTGAGTTAAAACAAGTTTTGAGATTATTTTTAAGTCTTCATTTGTTCAAGAGTTATTCAGCACAAAAACAAAGTAATAAATCTGTTTGGTTTTATTGTTGCCTGCTGGTCTGTTTTCATGAATGCCTTGAAAACTGATTTTCTCACCCAAATACAATAAGATGAATGGAAATTATTTTGAGAAGCTGGAACTATAAAATAATGTGATGACATTTAAAAATGAACAAAATGCAGCTCCTGGAAGCTCCAGCGTTTCAGATACATGGACAGCTGGAAGACGGTGACCCTCTCTGGGCTGCAGACGGGCCGAGGGCTGGACACCATCCGACAGGCCATCTGGAGCTGCTGCAGGAGCTGAGAAAACACTGCAGAGGACGCAGACAGAGGTTTACAGCTGGAAATCCTGGTTTGAATGGTCATGTTACAGTAACATCAGAGAATCTAGAGACTCAGAGCTGGCCAACCTCCAAAGTAATACATTTATGATTAAAAAAAACAGTTGCAATAAATATTCACATGAAGAGAATTTCTAAAAAAATCTGATTTTGATTTAATTCCTTAATGTGTGTGTTTGTTTGCCAGTAAAAACCTCCACCAGCTCTGATTTGATTGTCAGAAGAAACGTGAGATAACGAAGAGGTTGCAGCTCAAATGCATCTCTATTAAATAGACAACATGTAATTAAATATTATTATGTCCTGCTGTAGGTATAATGGGAAATGTAGGGAATCATGAACTAAAGTAGTCTAATAGTCAAAGTATGTGAAGAAAAAAATGTCCCTAAATAAGAAAACAAATCATTACATTAATAAAAAGCATAAAGACTCACACACCTTCTCGACTGGCCGGCTGCTTGGCCTTCACTTTGTGGTGTAACGCTTCTTCAGCGTCTGGGAGAAACTGTTCGAGTGACAACAGAAAGGAGAGCTGCTGTCGTTCACACACTCCTCCCAGAACAACAAGACGTCCTTCGATCTCTGGGCCTTTGGCAGGACTGAAGGAGAAGAGAGGAGGAAGAGGAGGACAATAAACTTTATGTTTGCCTCCAGTTACCCATGCATCCAGAGAGTGTATGCTGGTAAGAAAATGCCACGTAAAAACTATTTATTTTGTGGAGATCTGTCACTAACTGTCACTAGGAGAAATGTTGTGGTTCTTGTCCAGCAGCAGACAGCTGACTGTGTCCAGGACTTCAGCTTGGAGAGCCATTTCCTCCAGCAGCTCCCTCCTGGAAGGACTGAAGTCTGTGGTTCCTATCATCTAAGGAAATGTGCATTTGTGAGATTTTGACAGTTTGAGTGAGGAGACAGATTACGGGCAGCTTTGCAGGACAAAGAAACAGATTTCCAACAAAATTCCTGCTTGTGCTGCCATCTAGTGGTTCCTGCACGCTGTGATAAAACCCTGAGAGGTACAACACAACCCAGCCGGCCCTGTATTGCAGAGATTATGTAGGATGAATCTTAATCTCATGATTTACATCCAATTCCACCATTCAGCGCAAATGCAGATAGCAGTGTGTTTGTTACTGTTTCTCTCGCTTTCCATCTTCATCCAAACAACAGAAGTAATAAAAAGCAGCAGACAAACATCTCGGCACAGTTGGTGGAAAAATGTTTTAAATTTTTTTTCTTTGTATGAAAGTACAAAAACATCAACACACATGTGGAAACCGCTTGTAACATGATACAAAAACACAGTGTACCTGTAGCCGAATGCAGCAGATATCCAGGTGAGTCTCCAAAGCCTGGTCAAGACCCCAGTTCCCAGAAGTCAGTGGGGCGATGACCAGCTCTTCCTCAGAAGCTGATTGGCTGTTCTGGCTGCTCTGCTGAAAAGAACTGATTCTGACCAATAAAAGTAAAGAGCAGAGATGATCTGTTTGACATTGAAACAGTTTAAAGTTTTTGTCAAATATTCTCTGTCTGTGAACTCACCCACTGTCTTTGAGTCTCAGGCTGCCTAAATAGTTACATAAGTGTTTACTTTAGAGAGTTGTTAACATGGGCTGTGGCACTGATTAGACACCGCTGTGTAATTACGTGGTTAAAAAATAAATAAATTATGGGATATTGGCCTTTACTCTGCTATTCAACACAGTAATGTCACATGTATGAATTCCTGATGAACTCACATGTCAGGTGCCTGTTTACCTTTAATGAAATAGTCTGTATGTTACTGTTTAGAATTTTGACCTGTTTCCTCTAAAGTTGGTGTATATATTGCACTCTATTTATATCCACAAATGTCATGTTTGTGCTTAATGTGCAGTCATGTCATGCAGTTTGTGACTCTTCATGGAAAGTTGTGTGGAAATGAGGCGGTTCATCGGTGGGAAAGATGTTGATGTGTTTGAATTTCACTGTTGGTGGGAAACTGAGATGTTGTAAGTAGAGCTGGGCGATATAGCAAAAATATCATATCCCATGTTTTTTTCATGGCAGTGTCACAATCTCAATTTTATCACGATTCTTTAGCTTTTCATAGTGGTTAAGAGTATTTTACAAGTTACGACAACTTCAGGGCCACAGTTTGGCAATCAAACATATAGTAGGCTTAAATTTGGTTCCTAGTACCTCGGAATGATTTTATTTTTTTTTTTTAATTATTAAATTCCAAGAATTACATGTAGAGTAAATGTGTTCAGTAAACTAACTGCAGGCTCTGCAAAAGTAAACAGATTAAAATAAAAAAAATATTAAACTCTTCAGGCGAATTTGCGGGAGGCTGTGTCACGACAGCCAATCAGTGTTGACATTCTCCCGACCTCACTGATGTCCTGAGGGCACCAACATCTTGACGCACAGACGTTAAATCAGACATGGCAGCCAGAATAGTTTTGTTTGTGATTACACTGAGCTCCTACAACACGACTTTATACACCACGAAATTTCGTTATGTACACAGACACGTTGTTAATTTTTCCAGCATTTCTGGGACTGGGAAAGCCACTGAACCCAGCGCTGTGGTTCAACCACTCCATGTTCATGGGCTTCTACCTGCTCAGCTTCCTGCTGGAGAGGAAACCCTGCACCATCTGTGCCTTGGTCTTCCTGGCTGCTCTCTTCCTCATCTGTAATAGTTGCTGGGGCAACTGCTTCCTCTACCACTGCCAGGATGCTGCACTGCCGGACGTTGCCCATGACCCGGTGATTGTTGGGACCTAAAAAGAGAAGAAGGGGGAGAAATATTGGAAAGGGGGAAGAGGGGGGTATGAAGAGTGATGAGATGTTGCTGCCATGCTGTAAGAGTGGACTGACAACTCTTTAGGGGTGGAAGAGCAGTGTAGAGGCGGTGTTGAAGGACTGCTGGAGGGAAATACTAATTCAGCAAGTGCTCGGCCAAAGGCAGCAGTGAGGAGCAGAGGAGCCAGTTTTGGAGAATTATGGGGGGGCTGTTTTACCATGCTGTAAAGACAGAGACCTGAATTTCAGGTGAGAGGAGGCAGGGAGGGGGAGGTGAGGACAGAGGAGACATTACGTGTACTTTTATGTAACAGGAAGGGAAGGAGGGGCTTCCAAACTTGACATGAGAGAAGGACATGTGTGAACTTGGTGTTCGGGAAAGAAGAATTTGAATTTCAGCCACTTTCATTCCAGCATATGAATGAAAACTCAACATCAATCTAAAGTGACCACTGTGTTTCAGTATTCTGGTTTCTAACTAGCCCTGACTTGTTGACTTCCAACACTGTTTAAGAGAAACATCACTTTCTCTAAAACATGTAGGTTTATCTTTTTACAATAACAATTCTCCTCACCTCAAACTGCCAAATGTCACACAACCCCACTGAAAGCTGCAGAAAGTCGGACATTGAAAGTTTCACTCGTTGCCATGCTCGGTTCTCAGTCCCATACGGTTTCAGATGTTGAGAAACTTTATACGCCAGGTACAGTGTTCAAAAACTGTTGGCTTCTGAACATGTTTGCCCAGAGGAGCAAACCTGACCAAACTCTGTCGCCACTTTGGCTCCGCAGCACACGTCAAGCTGTCCTCAACAAGGAGAGCACACGGACACTGGACAATCAATAACTATGCTGTAAATAATTCCTCCTTCACCTCACAGCCACACAGACGCTCCTCAGAAGGTGTAAAAATGCTGAGACACTGTCCCTTTGTGACGATGACCCACTGTGCTCTGCAGCTGCCCCCCCACTCATCTTCCTCCTCTCACCTCTGAGTGAATCTCCCCTCCCCGAAACTTTTTTCCTGTTTTTTTGTTTGTTTGTTTGTTTTGTTTGTCTTGTGCATGGGTTGCTGTTAGTTTTATTTC
>MDSP01000326.1_pt1 | contig 10092 bp, 10 predicted proteins | sample 1005811 | NCBI WGS metagenome assembly MDSP01 (sample SAMN05526596, study PRJNA338239) | gut metagenome | isolation source: stomach gut content | host: Naso elegans | place: Saudi Arabia: Red Sea | collected 2011-04
ATAAAAGGAAATGATAGCCGTTTTATTAATGTATGGCAGCCAATAACTCACTTACCCAGTGATCTTAGCAACTTAATTCAGAAATTAAGTGGCACAATGTAACAAAATGTTCCAGTGGCCCGTTTATAATTTTGTACATATTCATTTTTGCCTTTGTTTTTTCTCTTTTATTTAATTTTGCATCTTTTTTACTGACTAATTCACTTTGCACTTGCTTATTATTTTTACTTAGCTCCGGATCGTCATGTAAGACAGCATAACTGATGTTGTTGCTACCACTGTATGTGTATGTTGGTGACAAAAGCAAATAAAAAAAATTAATTACAACAAAAAAGGCTATGGATGCTGCTGTCATTACCACTCACTGCTGTCAGCATAGCAATCTACGTTATTATGAAGTCATTTGTTTAAAGGAACAGTGACATTTTGGAAATATATCATTATTCCTTTTTCTCGCCCAGAGTTCGGTATTAATCATCTATCTCCTGGCAAATAAGTAAGATTTCCCAAAATGCCAAACTATTCCTTTAATCATCCAGAGCCAATATTGAGAGCAAGGAAAAAAGAGTTCCCTTTTGTTTCAGCTCATTATTCATCCTTGAGTGTTTTTGTTTGTTTTTTTCTCTCTGGGTGGGGTCATTATTTGCCCTGATGAATTAGTAGCATGATGAATCCATCCTGGAATTTAACTTTTGAACAAACATTTGAGCTGCATAAGCCACCCGCCAGGAGCACAAGAAGGTGACATCCTTATTCCTAAATCTCTTTGTTGTTTTTCCCTGAACACTTTCCTTTAAAAACAAAACAAAACAAAACAAAACAAACAAAAAACTGAAAATCAAGTATTTAGTGGTGGCGAAATAGCCTTGGAAAACAGCCTTTTGCTAATGGCAAAAGACTTCTAGCTGTCATTTTAGCACTGATTCCTATGATGGATGCACAGTATGAATGGCAAATGTGAAAGTAGTCTGCTGATATTAAATATTACTTTAATCCAAACTCATTTAAGCTCATTTATATGCTGCTTTTTTGAATTTGCTGCACTATAACTGAATGAAATATTCTAACCTGAGGCTTTTAATGACTCATTCAGACTAACAAGCACTGGAAAGTTTAAGGGGGAGACAGTATAACCATAGCTGTGTTGTCTTCCGGTAAATATTACTGCTGACTGATTAGACCTTTTTCGCTTGCTGAGCCGTTCATTAAGGATATGATGGCTTGACTCCGTGTGCCTTTAAATCACAGCATGTTTATGAGTCTTGAAAGAGGCATCTGTAGTAATGAAAGGCGACCCGTCCAAACGTAAATTCAAAAAACTCGCCTTCTAATTTGTCATAATATATAGCATGTGGCACGCCAATATCTCCCAAATGCTTATAGGCCTCATTTATTGTTAACTTTACATGAGGCTTAAACATTGCATTATTATCATTAAGGCCTCTGTAGAAGAATGACCTCACATTTAATATACTTCGTCTTGATATATCTACTATTTTTAACATATTTTCTTCATTCTTGTCTATTATATGAATTTCAGTCAATCTCGTTGCCATTATGCCAACTCCTTTTTGTTTAAATTATTACTCTTTTATTATACATATTTTTTTTATATTTATGATAGGTTGTCTGACGAATTTTTATCCAAAAAAAAGTAGTAGGAAAGTTATTCCTACTACTCATTGTATCAAGGAGTATATAGATAAATATTACAGTAGTGCTTATCTTCTACTTAATTTAACATCTCTGTCGCTAATTAATCCACCGATAAATCACTACTACCATCTATACCACGTACTTTTAAGTCGTTTATATCAACATCACCTGATGACCTATCTATATTTAATATATCAGTCTCTAATTCCCATACCATCAAGTCACCACTACTACCCTCTATAATACACTCCTGTGCTTTCAAAGTATTTATATCAACATCACCTGATGACATATCTAATTTAAATATATCAGTCTCTAATTCCCATACCATCAAGTCACCACTACTACCCTCTATAATACACTCCTGTGCTTTCAAAGTATTTATATCAACATCACCTGCTGACATATCTAATTTAAATATATCAGTCTCTAATTCCCATACCATCAAATCACCACTACTACCCTCTATAATACACTCCTGTGCTTTCAAAGTATTTATATCAACATCACCTGATGACATATCTAATTCAACGTAATCTGCTAATAAGCTATCTATTATAAAATCTCCACTACTGCCCTCTAGAGTGAACTGGTCCGCATGTATTGTATTTATATATGCATCTCCAAAACCCATATCCATCCCTATCTGATTTCCATATAAATTGCCTATATTCAAATCTCCACTAACATCTATATCAACTGTCTGAAAATATGAACCTGTAGGTACATAAAGTGTAATATCTGGTGTTATCTTATTTTGGTTTAGAAACATAGAAAATATCCCTATCTGTATTCTTGATTTCGTAGCCGCTCCTTCTATCTCTAACGTACCATTCTTATTTTCAACATTTACATAACCCGTAGAGTCTAAGTTATTAATTTCTAAAGCAAACTCATCTGCTTCTATAATATTTACATTTATTTGACTAGTATCTATATATAAATTCTGAAAAGACTCTAATTTATAATACTCATCTATAGTTTCAGCATACGTATAGCACCTTATACCCACACCATAAAGCACTAAGCCTGATACCATCGTTCCAACTGCTACCTTTAATGCTTTATTCTTATTTAACATGTTACTCCCCCTTAATGCTCTTATCATATATATACAATACCCAATGCACCAAATGCCGCTGGAATTACAATCAATATTAAAAACCACTGTAGTGGATGATAGTAGGAAAGTTATTCCTACTACTCATTTTATCTCCAATCATCTAAAGTAACACTAATGCCCATTCCTGCAATTTCAATATTCGTTCCGCTGTTGCCATATTTTACACTTTGCATAGCGCTATTAGATTTATATCCACTATAGTTATCGTTAATGCTTCCACCCAGTCCGTCAATGCTAATGTTATAAACCGTGCTATCTTCAATTTCAATGTAGTTACTCATGCCCATACCAGCTAGACTAACTTTTTTTGTATCGCTATCTACAACTAAGTATACATCGTTACCCATGCCAGTTACTTCCACATAGTTAAACGCCCCGCCTACTTCAATATCTGCGCCTACTGAGTTTATCTCTAACTTATTTCCACCTTGCTTTATAGTTATATCATCTATACCTGCACCGTTTATCTCTACATTTTTACTTACCACATCCAGCAATACCGACCCACTAAGAATGTCAGCACTATAGTCTAGCTCCGTTCCATATGGCACTTGTATATGCACATACCCAGATTCTAAGCCCATTTTATGAGTACCATTAGATATAAACTGGGTAAAACCTATTCCATTATTAAAATCCTTATCATTACTAACTCCATCTCTAAAATAAAGTACGCCGCCCGAAACATTAATGGTATTTTGCGTATTCTCAGGTACATTATTAACAATTGTAGTGTCTGTAACAGTAACAAACTCTACATCTGCCTCTTCGATTACTATTGGTAAGCACGCAGACGAAATATTAATTTTAGTTATATCTTCATAAGTTTGTGGCCCCTCTGGTAATGCTGATACGTTTACTCCCATTTTTAAGTCATTTTCTGTTAAGTTGCTGGTCGTCCATAAAAAGCCTCCATTCATTCTATTTGCTATACTGTTTGGCTCTAATGCATGACTGATAGTTGTATCAGCTCCTATTACTATCCCACATGCTATAATCATTCCTATTACAAATTTTTTCATTCTATTTTCCTCCTATAACTCTTTCTTATTTGTTAAAATATAACTTATTAGTTCCATAACTGCTATACAAATTGCTAAATTACCTATAGTAGCCACATTAATTCCTGTTGCTACAAGTCCATACAAATCGCTAAGTATATTAGTTGATACGCCTACCGCTTTACTGCTGTTAATTAGCATAGTTATTGTAGATACTCCTAAAAACGTTGTAAGCACCCAGTTAATTGCGATATAACTAAATAGACCTACGATTTTAGCTCTTTTCACTAAGCTTCCTATTATAAGCGCAAGATATATAATCAAAATTGTTTTTGCTACAGTTAATAAACCTACAACTCCTACTTGTAGCATTTTAATCAATACTGCCATTTGTACTGATACTCCGCCAACAGTTCCTACCGCTTCCATAAACATGCTATTTAAACCTATTACTCCTTTAAACATATATGAGTAATCTACCATATCGCTCGTTAGTATCATAATGCTTAACATAAATACTATGTGTGTAATAAAATACCAAACGCCTGTTACTATAGTTTTTGATAATATAAGTTGTCTATTTGTTACTGGTAATGTAAACATTAAGTATCCTTCGTCGCCTAATAAGCTTTTGTTAAATCTGTCTATAGTTACCATAAGTAACACTACAAACTGTGCCACTAATGCGCAGCCTAAAACTACTGGAACTATGTTAAAATAAGCCGATAATACGTTATAACCTATGTTAAAGAAATTTCCATATATAAATGATGTAATTAATATTAATGCATATATTGGATAAAACTTGTTTGCTGTTGCTTTAAATTCATGTTTTATTAACTTTAATAACATTTAAACACCTCCCTAAATATCTGGTCTACTGATTTGCCATGCTCAGCCCTTAAATCATCCACATTTCCTTGTAATTTAATTACTCCATTATGAATAAATATAACATCATCGCATATGCTTTCCACTTCTTGTATTAAATGCGTCGCTATAATTAATGTACTGTCTGTATCGTAGTTTTTAATTATAGTATTTAAAATATAATCTCTACCTGCCGGGTCCACTCCCCCAATAGGTTCATCCAAAATATAAAGTTTAGCTTTCCTAGCCATCACAAGCACCAGCTGAACTTTTTCTTTAGTCCCTTTAGACATGGCTACTAGCCTATCCTCTAAGTCAATCCCTAAATCTTTAAACAGTTTTGCAGCAATAGTTGCATCAAAGTTACTATAGAAATCACTGAAAAACTCTATAAGCTGACGAACTCTCATCCAATCATTTAAGTATGTTCTTTCTGGTAAATACGCTATATCTAAGTGAGACTGCACACCCACTTTGTTCCCTTCTATTAAAATACTACCAGCGTTAGGCTGAATTAGCCCATTCATTAATTTTATAATAGTACTTTTGCCGCTCCCGTTAGGGCCGAGTAAACCTATTACTCGCCCTGTAGGAATTTCAAATGATACATTATGCAGTGCTACTTTGCCTGAATATTTTTTATTTACATCTTTAAACTGCACTAACATTGTTTTCCCCCTCTAATAATTCTTGTTGTATAAATTCCATTAACTCTTTTTTACTAAATCCTAGCGGTATTAAATTTTGCACTAGTTGTGATATATAAGTTCTTGCATACACGTTTCTTACGTCAACTATTAAGTTTTTATCTTCGGTTACAAATCTGCCTGCTGTTCTATTGCTATGCACTAGGCCCTCTCTTTCTAGCTCCGCCAAAGCTCGCTGCATAGTGTTTGGATTTACACCTGCCATTTGCGCTAACTCTCGTACGGAGCTTAACTTTTCACCTACACCAATTTCTCCTGAAATAATTTTTAGCTTTAATATATTTATCAGCTGTATATATATCGGTTTGTCATTATCAAATTGCCATGTCATCAGTTACCTCCTCACTTAAATAGTTGTTGTATCACTGTATTAACCATCTAATACAATAATACATTAATACAATTAAGTTGTCAATACTTTTTTAACACTTTTTTATATTTTTTTCCATGTCTACACAAAGCGTATATAAAATCCAGCCCATAAAAAAAAGACTACCGCTTGATAGTCTAAACTTTCACTATAACGCTGTCTTCTGAATTTGTATTAATATCTTGCGCACTTACAGTAAGCAGATGGCCCGTGTTAATCTCAAATGTAATTTCAATATCCGGACTGCCTGCCTTAGCCTTTTGTATATCACTTAATACAAATTCACCATAATGTTTATTGTCCGTTGCAACCTCTGATTCTCCTTCATAAATTTCAATTTTAATAGCCGTTTGGTAGTCATACGTAGTAGTAAATATATTTGAACGAGTCGCTGGAATTTGCGTACCTTTTGGAATTAAACATGTAAATACGTTACCATTAGTAATTATACCGAGCGAATGAGCGGTTATATCTTGCACTATAGCGCCAGCTCGCAGTTGCTCTAGGCCACTCTTAAGAGCTGCTCCTTTAGCTACTAAAGTTGCTAAGTTAGCATTTGAATAAGGCTCTTGGTTAAACGTATTTCTTATTAAATCCCTAACGAATGGTAAATTAGCTGCTCCTCCAACTAAAACTATTTTATCAATATCCATATGTTTTACTTTGTTAACAGTTGTTTGTATTTTGTGGATTAAATGTTTCGATTTAGCCTCAAACTGCGATTTAGTTACTGTAAATGGTGGTATATTATGAATGTTAACTTGTTGTTCATCGAATTCACTAAGTGCAATTTTAGTTTTAATAGCCTTATCTTCTAATCTACTTAACGTGTTAGCAGGTACTCCTGTAAGACTAAATATGTTAGAAAGAAATATATCCAACATCACTTTATCAAAGTCATCGCCGCCTAGTTGCGCATCACCTTCCTTAGCTAACGTAATATAGTTATCACCTCTAGTTTTAACCACGCTAACATCAAACGTGCCTCCTCCTAAGTCTACGACTAAAATCGTCTGATTAGAATTATCGCCATAAGCAATAGCGGCGGCTATAGGTTCTGGTAAAATTTCGTTAACTATAAATCCTGCATCGTGCGCAGCTTTTTTAGTAGCTTCATTTTGTTTAGAAGTAAAGTAAGCAGGCACGGTAATAGTGGCCGTTATAGGCTCGTTAGTTTGGCATGCTTGGTAAACGACTTTTAAAATTTCGGTAGCTACATCAGTCGGTGTAAAAGTTTTATTATCAATATGCCACACTTTATTATCATCGCCCATAAACGTTTTAGCCGATGTAATGCAATTGTCTGGATTAGCCGCCTTCCTTTTTAATGCCTTATTACCAACTAGTACTCCACCACTAGCGCTATAGTAAACTGCAGAAGGCAAAATAGTATTTTTACCTTCTAGTGGGATTAACTTAAATTTGCCATTTTCCAATGTGGCGCATACGGTATTAGTAGTTCCTAAATCAATTCCAACGTTCATATTATTACCTCCCATATATATCTTTAAATAGATTAAAATTATAATGTTGAATTAGTTGTTTACTTTTAGAAAATATCATAGCATTGTTTCTAATTGTATCAGCTAATTTTATATCTAAACTGTTATCATGATTTATGCGAATGTGTTCAATTAGTTTATGCAACGTATGATTAAAGCTTCGCTGCCTCGGTTGGAGCTGCAGAAGTTGTAGTAACCAATTTTGTACATTGTAATTGTGGATATGATTATAAAACTCAGATAAATCTGGGTCGTTAATTTTCATATACTCATAAATTAGAAAATGCAGTTTACCTAAACTTAAATGGCGCTCGCATAACAAATTATTTAATATAACCTTCTTATCAAATACAATTAAATTGTCGCAGTTATTTAAAAATTTAGTTTGCGACGATGTAAGATGCTCATAAGTTAGCATATAGTGGATTAATTCAGCTTTAGTAACAGCACATTTTATGCTACGAATGTGGGAAATAAAAAGTTGCTTAGTAGAACTATCAACGCTTTGTATAGTTTGAATGATTTTTGGTAAGTTATAATGTGCGTTTGGGTATATGATAACTTGAATTAGGTGTTTATTATTGTGGGATAAAATATAATCTAACGCAGCATCAAAGGCAGGTTCATTAAGCCTAACTAAAATGCTGCACCAAGATTTAAACTCATCGTAAGTGCAACTAGCAGTGTCCATTATAATGAGAGAAGCCAGTTCTCGTAGAAACTCGCGACTGCGCTTTAAATGAATAGATTTAAAATAGGCTTTAATATCTAAATGATTAATGTTAGGCAAAGTCATAAGTTTGTAGCTTAATTCGCTTGCAGTAGTAGCATTGTCTAAAACTTTGCTAAGACAAACTTTGCGAGTTTTATTATAGTGAACGTTACGTATATAAGCTTGGCTAAGCATCTGTTCGCACAAAGCTACGTCGGCATGGTTAAAGTAGATAGGGTAAATTAGCGGATTTAAATCTGGCGCATCCTGAATGGCTAAGCTCCATAGCTTTGGATTACAGTGGCTAAATATATGCTCAATAGCACTTTTAGTAGTATGGTTATGAATATCGTTAATTAGCCAATAATATTTAATGATTTCTAATGCCACAGTGTCAGCACGAAGCTTCACTAGCTTATCCCATTGGTTAGTGTAAATCATATTGCGGTATTCAATGTTTGGCGAAAACCTATCATTTAAAGATGACTTTATGTTTTGCAAACAATATAATAATTCAGTTTTAGTTATAAATTCATCAATCATAACTCACCTCCATTAATTAAAAAGTTGTCAATAGCAACTATATTGTTATCACAAAATGTAATATGAGAGTCTAGTTGTTGAATAAAAATTTCTATAATCTTATCTTTATTAAGAAGCCAGCGTATTTGCAACGTATCACCTTTAGCTACAGGCGATTTTAGCTGAGCAAACTTGGTGGCTAATTTAGTGTACTTAGTAGGATTGTTACCTTGGCCATAATATAAAGCGATTTCTAAGCGAGTTAAGTAGTCCTCGCAAATAACGTAGTTAAAAAAGCCACTATCCCCAATGTTAGCAGTTTTAGGAATAATAGTTTTAAAACTGCTGCCTTGCTTAATAATAATATCATCAGCGAGCATATCTTCAATATGAAGCTGCGTGCTGTTATAAAGATTGAAACAATAAATGGCAGCACCTTTAGAGACAGCGGTTTCAGTATCTAATAATGTAACGGGTATATCGCTAAAAAAGTTTTGAATACAAAGCTCCACCAAATAGAAATTAGCCATACCACCAGTTAAAATGACTTCGCCTATATGCTCTTTTGTTACACCAGCATTAGCTAACGTATGTGCTATAGAATTAGTCACTTTATCAGTTAAGTCGGCAAAAACGTTACATAGCAACTGATGGTTTATAACAACATCGGTTAAGTACTTGCCGTTAAGGACTTCAAAATTAGCAATAGTTTTAGCGCGGTTAATATTACGACGCTTTAGTTCAGCATTAAACTTAAGCTTAACATCCTCCGCACAAGATAGCATGCGCGCAATAACTGTATGCTGGTCTGGGACTGGCAATTGGTTTAGAGGAAGTGAACCGTACTCAAAACGCGCAAGTAAAAATGCAGCTAAATATTGGTCAAAGTCGTCACCACCAAAATCTAGGCGAGAAGAACGGCCAATAATTTTTACGTCTAATGAGCTATTGTCATTATTAATTTTAGCAATACTAATATCAGTAGTACCGCCGCCAATATCATAAACTAAAGTGTGCCCCGGGCTAAATTTAAAACCTAAAGTATCCTTATTATGATTAATATAATATAAAAGTGCAGCAGTAGGCTCGTCCAAAATATGAACGTTAGAAAAACCAGCTAACAGCATAGCATTTTTAGTCGCTTGACGTTCATCTATATTAAAAGCGGCAGGCACAGTAACAACTGCGCCCGCTAATTTGTGACCACGAAATTGAGTGTCTATAGTATGCTTAATAGTTTTAAGCAAAAACGCTGAACACTGCACCATATCAAAACAGCTGCCATTAGGCAACTCCACAATAGACTGAGTACCAATGCGAGTTTTAATAGAGCGGATAGTGTGCATAGGATTATGTCCGCTATCGTACTGATGACGGGCATATAAACCTGTGTATATAGAGTCTTTATCAAAGTAAATAGCAGAAGGCAATGAAAATTGGTTACTTAATATATTCTTTTTACTATCAAACTGATGGATAGGAATTGTAACTAGATTTCCATCACAGCACATAATAGAAACGGTACTATTAGTTGTACCTAAATCGATGCCACAGTATATAGCCATAATATAGCCCCCTTTACTTTTGTGTGATGTTATTAATATGAGTCATAAATACTTGTAAAGATTG
>MDSP01000327.1_pt1 | contig 10069 bp, 12 predicted proteins | sample 1005811 | NCBI WGS metagenome assembly MDSP01 (sample SAMN05526596, study PRJNA338239) | gut metagenome | isolation source: stomach gut content | host: Naso elegans | place: Saudi Arabia: Red Sea | collected 2011-04
TTGCTATGCGGGATTTAGAAATAAGGGGTGCTGGTGATTTATTAGGAGCTAAGCAACATGGGCATATGGAAGCTATTGGGTATGATTTGTATTCTAAAATGTTAAAAGAGGCTATTCTTTATGAGCAAGGTGAAAACGTGAAGCCTAGTGTGGAGACGACTATTGAAATTAAAATTAATGCATTTATTCCAAGTACGTTTATTATAGATGAAGTGCAGAAATTGGATATTTATAAAAAGATTGCTTTAATTCGCACTGAAAAGGATTTAGATAATATAGTGGATGAAATGCAAGATAGGTACGGGGACTTACCTCAAAGTGTATATAATTTGGTAGATATTGCATTGATAAAAGCTATTGCAAATGACCTGGAAATTTCATTAATATCACATAATCAACACATGATCATGATAAGATTTAATGAAGTGGTTCATCTAGATCCGCTTATACTTTCTAAAGTAGTAGATATTTACCAAGATAAAGTAAAAGTTACGTTAGGTAAACAAGTGACTTTAACTTTTAACGTTAAAGATATAAATCGTAAAGAACTAATAGGACATGTTAAAAAACTAGTTCTTGCCTTAAAAGAGTTAGCATAGGCTTGCATTAGGCAGGCTATGGTACAATAATAAAAAAAAACATAAGGAGCGAATGAGATGAGTAAAAAATTATTAGCAGTAGCAGTAATGGCCGCAATGTCTATGTCAGCATTAACTGGGTGTAGTGCAAATGAACCAGTAAATAACGTTCAAGCAGCAGTCAGTTCAGATGTTGTAGCTGTAGTAAATGGAATATCAATTTCGGAATCATTATACAGAGCCTACCTGTGGAGTGCCCAAAGTTTTTTTGAAATGCAGTTAGGAACCCCTATGTCTAGCATAGTTGATATGGAGATTGAAGGACAAACTATTGGTGATTTGGCTAAAGAAAGAGCGTTAGAGTCTGCTATTTTGTCGGTGGTGGCAACACAAGAGGCAGCTGAATTGGATATAGAATTGACGCAAGATGAAATTAGTGAGCTTGAGGGGTATGCGGCTGACTTTATGGCTATAAACGGTGAAATTGCTAACACGTATAGATTTAGTGAAGATGATATTGTAAAATTGTTAATTGGTACAGAATATTCAACTAAAGTTCAAGATAAAATAGGATCAGTTTATATGCCATCTGAAGAGGAAATTTTGGCTGAGATTGAGGAAGCTAAATATTATTATGAAGCAGTAACAGCTAGACATATTTTAATTAGCACTGTGGATGAGATGAATCAACCTTTAGATGAAGAAGCTAAGGCAGAGAAACTTGCGCTTGCTAATGAGTTGTTGGATAGAATTAAAGCAGGTGAGGATATTGGCGAGTTAGCGGGCGAATATTCTGAGGATCCTGGTTCAGCATATAATAATGGCGAGTATACTTTTGGGCGTGGTAGAATGGTTGCTGAGTTTGAAGAAGCAGCGTTTTCTGCAGCTGATGGAGAGATATGGCCAGAGCCGATAGAAACTAGTTATGGGTATCATATTGGGCAAACTATTGAGTTTATTCCAGCAAATGAGGAACAAATTCGCGAGGAATATATTACTTTTGCTAGAATGATTTTTGCTGAGGATGAATTAATTACCCTTATGGAAGCGGCTAATGTGGAAAAAACAGCATTATTTGATGATATTACGTTACTAACACCAGAACAGCCTCAAACGGACGAAGTAGTGAATAATGAGACTGTAGCAGATGATTTAGTAGTGGACGAAGCGGATGTAACAGGTGAAATAGTGAATGATGAGACTGTAGCAGATGATTTAGTAGTGGACGAAGCGGATGTAACAGGTGAAATAGTGAATGATGAGGCTAGTGTAGCGGATGAAGCAGTAGATAATGAGGCTATACCAGCGGAATAAACTAGGGATTTTCTCTAGTTTTTTTCCATTTTATAAAAATAAACCTGTGGAAAGGGCCTATAGAAGAGGGAGTATTTTTGCCCAATTTAGATTAATAATAATATAAAAAAGTATAAAAATGTAAATGTGAATATAATATGTAATTTATGGAAAAATAGCTAATAGGTGTCACATTTAGGTGGAATATAAGGGGTTAAATGGATAATTTTTTTGTGTTTAGAAAAATTTTGTAAATGTATGCATATAATCAGCTTAAAACTACCATAATACAAATAGGATATAACAACAGGTGTATCCGTTTTGACATCGGTTTAGTTTTGACATCAGATAGTAAGGAGGTTGTTTTACTTGAAAGCAACAGGCATCGTTAGAAGAATAGATGACTTAGGTAGAGTAGTTATACCGAAGGAAATAAGAAGAACGTTACGTATTAGAGAGGGAGACCCGTTAGAGATATTTACTGACAACCACGGCCAAGTCATATTGAAAAAGTATTCTCCTGTAGGGGAGTTAAGTGCGTTTGCTAAGGAATACGCGGAGTCTTTAGCACAAGCAACGGGCCATATTACTTGTATTTCAGATAAAGACCAGATAATCGCGATTTCTGGAGCATCCAAAAAGGAATTTCTTGATAAAAATATTAGTAGAAACTTAGAGAAGGTTATCGAGGGTCGTACGATACTAAAAGCCCGAAAAGATGATAGTAAGTTTGTACCTATTCTTTCAGATGGTAATGCCGATAATTATTTTTCAGAAATTATCGCTCCTATTATATGTGAAGGGGATGCAATTGGCTCTGTTATATTTTTAGGTGGTAATCAGATGGTCGAAATGGGCGAGGTGGAAGAAAAGCTCGTTCAATCTGCTGCCGGGTTTCTTGGAAAACAGATGGAGCAATAAGGTATTATGTCAAGCCAGTAGGGTAAATCTGCTGGCTTTTGATAAGTTATGCCATAAAATTAGTACTAATTGCGGATTTTGGCTTGACAAAATAGCAATAAACATTTATAAATAATTTAGGAACGTATTTCCAGTACAAATTATTTTGAGATGTATGTTATCTGTTATAAAGGTTAGATACATACAATCAATAACGGAGGGTTAAAAGATGAATAAATCTGAATTAGTATCAGCAATGGCTGAGAAAGCAGAACTTAGTAAGAAGGATACAGAAAAAGCGCTTAAAGCATTTGAAGAAGTGGTTATGCAGGAGCTTAAAAACGAAGGTAAAATCCAGCTTGTGGGCTTTGGTACGTTTGAGGTTTCTTTTAGACAAGAAAGAAAAGGTAGAAATCCTAAAACTAACGAGGAAATTACAATCCCAGGTTGTAAAGTGCCTAAGTTTAAAGCTGGTAAAGCGTTGAAGGATATAGTAAATTCTTAAAAAAGTCTACACTTAAGTGTAGATTTTTTTATAGCTCTTTAGTTTGCATTAATTATTTTGGAGGCGTTTGTATAAAAGGAGAGAAGTTATGAGGATAGATAAATATTTAAAAGTAAGTAGGATTATAAAAAGAAGGACAGTAGCGCAAGAGGCTTGTGACCAAAATAGGGTTATGATTAATGGGAAGGTTGCAAAAGCGGGGGCTAAGGTTAGTGTGGGTGATGTTATTGAGATTAATTTTGGTACTTCTCCTGTTAAATATGAGGTGTTGGAGCTAAAGGAGCATGTGAAAAAAGAAGATACGTCGGCTATGTATCGTGTTGTAGACTAGCAAATAGTTTGCGTATTTGGAATAAAATAATTACCCTCTAAATATACTTAGTGTATATGAGATTATAAGGAGTGGTTGAGTAATGGATGATAAAATGACTAAAAAACATACTGTTAACATGGTGGATAGAAAACGACTTGTACTAACTGCGGTAAAAGATGTGTTTTCGTTTGATGAGGAGGTTATTGAGCTAGAGACTGTAAGCGATGGGTTTTTGGACATTGAGGGGACTGACTTGCATATTATTAAGATGAATTTAGATAGTGGCGAGCTTATAGTTGAAGGACATATTTCTGGGTTAATATACGAAGAAAGTGGCGGCGGTGCTGCTCCTGCTAAGAAAAAATCTGGATTGTTCGGGATATTTAAATAAGGGGGTGGTAACTATGGATAATCAGTTAGTAAGTGAACAGGCTCTTTTGTTTTTTGAGTGCCTTCGCATTGGAGTCTTGATGGGTGTTATTTATGATGTACTCCGTATTTTTAGAAAGGTAGTTAAGCACTTTGATATTATGGTACATATTGAAGATTTATTATATTGGGTTACTTGTAGCTGTATAGCTTTTTCAATTTTATATATGCACAACTATGCAAATATTCGGATATTTGCTTTTTTCGGGATTGTTTTAGGGGCAAGCTTTTATTTTCTAACGTTTAGTGTGTTCTTGATGAGTATTTCTGATCAATTAATCGCTTGGGGAAAAGCTGTCATTCGTATGCTTTTAATTCCAATAAAATGGACAATCTCATTACTTCTTATCCCTCTTGGGATTATTAATGACCTTTTAATCAAATATAATATTGTAAGACGTGATCATGTTCGTTATTTAAAGCGTCAGTTAGTTTTAAAACATGCTGATGTTAGGACGGAAATTAACATAGCTAAAAAGAGTTTTTCCCAGAAGAAGTAGTCTTTTTTTACATATTTATACAAACACTCCCCATATAATTGCACCCGTAAGGGTGTATTTTGTTTTTTTGGGGTTTACAAATATAAAATTACTAGGTATCATGATTAAAAGAAGCATAGGGGGATAAATTTATGAATGCACATAAAGTTATATGTATTGGGTGTGCATGTTTAACTGTATTGTTAGGTGTGCGTGCTATTAGTGTTAATCAAGCTTTAGGGGAGTTAAAGTTGCAAATTAGGGATATTGAAGAGGAGCTGGAGTTTCAGGCTATGACTTTGGAGCAGTTGCAAGAAACTGAAATATCCCAGGGTTCACTAGAATATATTGAACAGATGGCTAGAGAGAAGTTGGGGATGGTTAGAGAAAATGATATTGTGTTTAAACAAAAATAGAAAAGAGGTTTAATATGTTTGGGTTTATAGGAGCTGGAAATATAGTAACGGCAATTTTAACAGGTGTTAGTATGAGTGGTGAGTATGATAATGCTAAAATTGGTGTGTATGATGTTAATAAAGGTGTGGTAGATAAATATAGTGCTTTAGGCTATCGTACTTATAATTCGATAACTGAGTTAGTTGGGGATTGTAAGGTTGTAGTAATTGCGGTGACACCTCAAATGATTCGTAGTATTGTAGAGGAGCTTAAGGGTGCAAGTGTGATAGTTTCTTTGGTTGCGGGGATTACTATTGAGTGGCTTTCTAATAATTTAGGGTCAACTTGTACTTTTTTTAGGTGTATGCCAACTTTAGCTGCGCAAGAGCAATTGGGTAGTTTTGCTTTGTCTCATTGTCATACGGCAACTGATGAGCAGATTAATAAGGTTACTAAGTTTTTTTCAAGTTGTGGTGTGGTAGAAAATGTAGAGGAACAGCTTATGAGTAAAGTTGTTGCGCTAAATGGTTCAGCTCCAGGGTATTTTTATTACTTATCTAGGATTGTTGTGGAGGAAGCGGTTCGTATGGGATTTGATGAAAATACGGCTAGAAGGCTGTTTGCTCAATCTATGAAAGGTAGTGCTCAAACCATTCTAAATTCTACGCTATCTTTAGAGCAGTTAGAGAATAAGATTAAAGTTCATGGGGGTACAACCTTTGCAGCTCTAGATGCTATGCAATCTGAAGGGTTAGAAAATTGTGTGGTACAAGGGTTAAGGGCTTGTGTAAATCGTAGTGAGGAGTTAGGTAGGTTATAAGTAAGTTGAAAGGTGAGGTATATAAATGGAAGTTGAAGTAAAAGGTAAGAAGTTAAAGGCAGCGGCTAAAGTACTTAGGACGCTTAGTTCTAAGCAGAAGAATGAAGTTCTGGATGAAATTAAACATGCTTTGCTGGAAAATTCTCAATCTATTATGACAGCTAATGATAAGGATGTAGTGCAAGCTAAGAAGATTGGCATTAGTGAAAGTCTTATTGATAGGCTTAGTTTGTCTTATGCTCGCTTGGAGTCTATTTGTAATAGTATTGATGTAGTAATTGGTTTAAAGGACCCGGTGGGCGTTTGTAGTTATGGGCATACTATGGAGAATGGGATGGAGCTTCTTAAGAAGACTGTGCCTATGGGTGTTATATCTATAATTTATGAATCGCGCCCTAACGTTACTGTAGATGCGGTAGTTTTAGCTATTAAGGCCGGTAATGCGATTTTGCTTAGGGGTAGTAGTATGGCTCATAATTCTAATATGGCTATTGTAGCTGCTATTAAGCAAGGGCTTAGTAATGTTAATATTCCTAGTGATGCGGTTATGCTTATTGAGGATATGAATAGGGATGTTGTTAAACAGATTATTACTGCTAATGAGTATATTGACCTTGTTATTCCACGTGGTGGAGCAGAGCTTATCAATATGGTTGTTAGTAATGCTACTGTTCCAGTGGTAGAAACTGGGGTGGGTAATTGCCATTTATTTATAGATGAGAGCGCGTCTATGGATATGGCGCTTAGGATTTTTGAGAATGCTAAAATTCAACGTCCTTCAGTTTGTAATTCTATCGAGACTTTATTAGTGCACGAAAATATTGCTCGTAGTTTTTTAGGTGCATGTGTAAAGGACTTTGATGGGGTAGTTAAGTTTTTGGGGTGTGAAGAGACTCGCAAGTTAATTCCTTGTGAGCCTGCTACACCTAGCGACTTTGCTACTGAGTTTTTAGATTACGTTATTGCAGTTAAGGTTGTTAAGGATATTGATGAGGCTATTAGGCATATTGAGCAGTATTCTACAGGGCATTCGGAGTGTATTGTAACGAATAACTATGAAAATGCCAATAAGTTTACTCTACATGTTGATGCGGCATGTGTTTATGTTAATGCGTCAACTAGATTTACTGATGGGGGTGAATTTGGCTTTGGCTGTGAGATGGGGATTAGTACCCAGAAGATGCATGTGCGTGGTCCTGTTGGACTAGACCATTTAGTTTCTAGTAAATATATAATTCATGGTGATGGCCAAATTCGTTAATATTTTTTAAGAAAGGGGAGGATTTCTCCCTTTTTGTTGTTTGTAAAATAACAGATTGTTTTGGAGGAGTATGTGATGAAAAATACAAAGAAGATAGTTATTAAAGTTGGTAGTAACACAATTTCTAATGCAGATGGATTTGTTAATGAGCAGTTTATTGAGTCTCTTTGTAAAGATGCGGTTATGTTAATGGAAGCGGGGAATGATGTAATTATTGTGTCATCTGGAGCGAAGATTGCGGGTATTTCTGCTATTAATAAGTGGAGTCGCAAGGCTGATATGCATTATAAGCAGGCTCTTTGTGCTATTGGGCAAGTGAGGTTGTTAGCTTCTTATGAGAAGTCTTTTTCTAAGTATGATTATACTATTGCACAGGTTTTGCTAACTCGTGATGATTTTTTTGCTGATAATCGTGTGCTTAATATTAGAAATACTTTGTTTACTTTAGTTGATGAGGGAGTTGTGCCTATTATTAATGAGAATGATACGGTTTGTGTGGAAGAGCTTAAGATAGGGGATAATGACACTCTTGCTGCTTACACTGCTATGCTTTGGAATGCTGATACTTTGATTATCCTTAGTGATATTGATGGGTTATTTGATAAAAATCCAAAGGAGCATAGTGATGCTACTTTGGTGGAAGTAGTTGATAATGTAGAAGCGATAAATATTGAAGTAGGGGATACTAATGAATTTGGTACTGGTGGTATTAAAACTAAATTAGATGCGGCTAAAATTTGTAGTGATTATGATATTGAGATGATTTTAGCTAATGGTAAAGTAGATAATGTAATTCAGAAAATTTATCATGATGAGATTAAGTATACAAAGTTTTTGCCCTAAAGTATTTTTTAAAAAAGGGGCTTGTAAATTTTGTCAAGGCGGTATATTTAATGATTTTTTAACAAAAGGTATGTAAATTTTGTCAAGGCATTATATTAAATATATTTTTCAAAAAAGGGCTTGTCAATTATGTTAAGGTAGTATATAATATAATAAAGTTTGGGGCTGAATAGCTCAGTTGGCTAGAGCACATGGTTCATACCCATGGTGTCGGGGGTTCGACTCCCTCTTCCGCCACTAATTTTATAGGTGATGATATGGATTAGCGTAAAAAAAAGAGTGATAGTTATTTAACTATTGCTCTTTTTTTTCGTTTAAATACGAAAATTTTATATTATTTGTAATTACATAGTGTCAAAATACGTTATATTTTGCATATTATGCCATATAGCATTTTGTTTAAGGAGTTGTTATATTATGAGTTATATGGCTAATGACCGCTTAGAAGCGTTTTTAAGACCATTACCACCGCCAGGTGTTTGTAATAAATGCAGAAGAAAACCTTGTAATTGTAAACCTCATCGTGTAGATATAGGTAATCCTTGTGCTTGCGAAAAACCAGAGCCTCCTGTTTGTGAGAGACCAGAGCCTCCTATTTGTGAAAAACTAGAATGTACTTGCAAGCAAACATATAGACCAAAAAGAAAACCTTTGTTTAATCCAGAATTAAAACCGTCTGATTTTTTGAAGCCGTTTTATATTTTTAAACCTAAACGACCAAAACCAAATTGTCATTGTGAATTACATTGTCATTGCGAAGAGCCATGCCACTGCGAAGAGCTTCCATGTTGTAAGGAGTTACCAAAACCACCTAAACCACCTTGCCACTGCGAAGATAAACCAAAGCCTCCAAAACCATATTGTCACTGTGAAGAAAGACCATGTTGTAAGGAGTTGTTGTTTTGTTCTTTTCACTCCTATTCTCTGTGTTTAGAATCCTGCTGCTCAATGCCAGTAACATTCGCGGTGATTCTGACTGCTGGGGGAACACATTTAAATTTTTACTTTTCAAAAGAGACCACGTGTACTCCAAATGATAAAGATCTGCTTCAGCATTATGTGTCCCGTCTAAATAGAAGAGCTAAAAATGAGCTTTCATGGTAACGTGTCCACGCTGCAGCCAACAAACTCCCAGCTGCAATGAACAAATAAAAGAGAATCATTTAATTTGTCCGTGTGTTAAGCTCAGCATCAAAGCAGCTTGGTGATGAGCTCCGGTCTGTTAATGTGAGGCGCTGGCGTCCCCTCACACACTCAGTGAACGTATGCGTCAGCTCACCGCAGTCAGGCTGCAAATACAAACGCCAGGACTTTCATTTATTTATGAACGTCCTCACCCTGGTGACTACACAGATGCTTTGCTCCGCTAGGAAACAAAATGTGAGTGTCCTTGTGTTTGCGTCTCGCCACATATTTGTGATTGGGTTCACAGTTAAATGTTTGATGTAACCATGGAGCTTTGTGCATGTGTCAGGCTGTGGGAGAGGTTTTCCTGCATGTCAGCATCTGCATGGACTTGAATCTGTGTTTTGGAGGTCGTGCGCAGGAACAGATGAGTGTTGAGGTTCAGTCGTGTGTGTCAGTGTCTGCAGCTCATTCTCTCTCCCTCTGCTTGTGCGTGTTGAAGTCTCTCAGCATGACTATGTGTGTCTGCATTCTGATCATGTGTGTCCAGGCATGGTTCTGTATTTCTGTGAGTGTGTGTTATTTGTGGAGCACGGTGTTTTCATCTGACAGAATTCCCTCCTTCAGAGTAAAGGCGGGTAACAGAGAGATAATGGTGCTCCCTTTTCATATGCCACTCAAAACAGCCCCGAGGCTCTGCTGCAGCCCGGACATGCTGAGGACACACACACACACACACACACACACTTTGGAGTTTACTACAAGTAGAATACAGCTTGTTGTGACAGAGGGAGGGGAAATACAATATCAAGATAAACAACACAAAGCCAGTGACCCTCGGTAGTGTGCTTGTGCTTAATACAGTTAAAAAACAAAAAAGTCAGTAAATAAATACGGTTCATAAATGTTTAAAAAGACCAGAGACCAAAGGGGAAGCCCCTCATCCCTCCTCCATCACTGTTCAGAGGTTTCGCAGAGGCGGGGATGACTGAGCTTTGGAATCTGTTCAGCCTGCAGCGAGGAACTCTGAACCTGCCAGCAGAGGGCAGCAGCTCGCACTGCACATGCAGGACATGAGAGGGGTTATGTACAGTCTGGTTGGCCTGTTTTAGGGTCGCCTGTTCATA
>MDSP01000328.1_pt1 | contig 10038 bp, 6 predicted proteins | sample 1005811 | NCBI WGS metagenome assembly MDSP01 (sample SAMN05526596, study PRJNA338239) | gut metagenome | isolation source: stomach gut content | host: Naso elegans | place: Saudi Arabia: Red Sea | collected 2011-04
TGGTAATAATGTAGCTAAACATACTGTAGATATTGCGGATAATCAGCGTATTGTTAAGTATATGGTTAATGGCCTTTCTTCTGGAACTCAATATACTGTTTGGGCTACAGCAGAAAATCAATATGGGGAAAGCGAACTGTCAGATGTAGTAACTACAACTACTCCTTAAGATGAAAGGATGATATTCTCTAAACTAGAGGATATCATCCAATTATGAAAAAATCTAGCTATATGATGGTTTATTCTTGGTATCGTATATCTAACCCCATGTTCTTTATAGCAATATATACCACCTTATCAGATTTAGAAGCTAATCCATATTATTTTAGTATACTTTAACCTACAACTTTCTCTATATTAGGATGATATTTTGATAGCAATTTAATTACTTCTCTATATTCTTGCCAATCTTGTTCATTATAAGGATAAATTTTAGCACATGATAACTTAGCTAAAAATTCTGCTCTGTAGCCTTTTGGTACTCCATCTAAAAAATTAGTATTTAGTTTTTCATAAAAATTTAAAGATAATCTATTTACTAGAGCAATAACTTCTTGTGGAATATTTATTACAGTTGCATTCACTTCTGCTAACGATACATGTTTTAGCTCATATAGGGCTAAAAAATCTAAGGCAAAGTTAGTACCAAAATCGACTTGAGTTGTAGGTTTATCAGTTAATTCTATAAAAATTTTTTTATTAAATTTTTTACTGACAATGCTAGTTAATAGCTGCTTACGATATCGTTTCTCAGACCCCGGTTTACTTAAAGATTGTAATGAATCATTTATCAATTCTGGCTTATAGTGGGATAAAACCATAGCAGTGCCTACTTCAGTTAACCCATGTGTAAATTTTACATCTGTTAATCCTACTAAATTAAAAGGCTGTACTATTCCAGTTTTATTTATTCTTTGATAACTAATAAAATTATAAGGCGTAGCTTCTAAAATAGTTCCAAAGGTATTTAGCCCCCCTCCCAAGTATTCACTATATAATATTGAAGCAATTCCCATAAATGTCCATGAGGCTCTATCGTACTTTAATTGTCTAAAGTTAGTCTTAACCGTATAGGGAGCAAATTTTGCAAAAAATTCCTGCTCTGCTATAAACCAATGACCAAAGTCAATAGACACTAGTTTAGTATTATCTGGCATTAAACATAACGCGGCTAAGCTATCAAATCCTCCACTAAAATTTAATATTATATTATTAGATCCATTTTTATAAGTTGGCGGTGATAAATTTTCTCCTTTTACTGTTACATTTGCTTGAGTAAACTTTTGAATTCCTTCTAAAACATTTTTACTAACAAGCAAATCCATATAAATATTTTTATATTGTGTTCCGCATAAAGTAGATAGGGCTACTGCAATTAAATCATTATTTGGAATGAACTTTTCACTTAATTCAAACTCTATAGTATCTGATTTATCTGAAGTAATTATCTGTGTAGAAAAATATCCGGGGTTAATAACAAAATTTCTAAATTCTATAGTAAGCATATATGCTGCCTCCAAGTTTATAATTAATTCTATTCAAATGTGACTCATATTTATATATTTAAATCACATTTGTTATACTAGTGTGGTATTTTGATAATAATTTAATTACTTCTCTAAATTCTTCCCAGTCTTGCTCATTATAAGGAAGTATTTCAGCATTAGCTAGTTTAGTAAGATAGTTCTCTCTATATTGAATGGGAATGGTTTCTAAAAAATTAGTATTTACTTTTTCATAAAAATTCAATGTAAGTTTAGCTACTAAATCTTTAGCATCTTGTGGAATATCAGATATAGTCAGTTCTGCTACTTCTAATCCTAAAAACTTTAATTGATATAGTATAATAAAATCAGCTGTTAAGTAGGAACCGAACTTAACTTTCTGTTTGGGTGGTGCTGTTGATTCTATACGAACATTTCTATTGTATTTTTTACATATAAATTTAGCTACTATTTCTTTTCTATAACGTTTTTCTGTACCTGGCTCGCTTAAAGATTTTAATGACTCATTTAGTAAGTCAGGCCTATAACGGGAAATAATCATTATGATACTAGGTAGGGCTAAGCCTTGTATATATTTTATATCTTTAATATTAGCTATAGAGAAAGGTGGTACCAAAGCAGATTTATTAATTCTATCAGGGCTTATATAGTTCCAAGGAGTTGATTCTAAATTTGTTCCAAAAACTTGATATCCTGCTCCTAGATATTCACTGTATAGGATTGCCCCTGCACCCATAAATGTCCACGATGCTCTATCGTACTTTAGGTGTCTAAAGTTTGTTTTAACAGTATACGGTGCAAATTTTGAAAATATCTCTTTTTCTCGTGTAAACCAGTGCCCAAAGTCAATAGACACTAGTTTAGTATTATCTGGCATTATACATAACGCAGCTAGGCTATCAAATCCTCCACTAAAATTTAATATTATATTATTAGTCCCATTTTTATAAGTTGGCGGTGATAAATTTTCGCCTTTTACTGTTACATTTGCTTGAGTAAACTTTTTAATTCCTTCTAAAGCTTCTGTGCTAACAAGCAAATCCATATAAATATTTTTATATTGTGTTCCACATAAAGTAGATAGCGCTACTGCAATTAAATCACTATTAGGAATTATCTTTTTATTAAGACCAAATTTAATAATATCTTTTTGTTTGGTTAAGAACTTTGAAGTAGTAACAGTAGTTTCTATATAACCTTTCTTTATAGTGAACTTTCTAAACTCTATAGTTTCCATGATAAAACCTCTCTCTAAACTGTAATTAATTTAAAATTGATACGTCTGAGTTAAGTTAATATATTCTTGATAACGCCCAGGATCATAAAAATAATTTTGTGGTTGTCCATATAATTCAAATAAATATCTATACTCTTCCATAAACTTTTTATGAGCTTTTTTCTTTAATTCTGGATTTTTTATATTAGATAATTCATACATACAACTTGTTAACATCACGTTTATAAAACTTTTTTTAGACTTTTCATACACTCCAAAAGAATGCAATCTATTTTGAAATAGCCTAAATGAATCAAAAAATACTAAGCCACTCAAATCCTTAGTAGCAGATAAATTATTTTCATGCCCTCTTCTTAAATGATATAAAGGTTTATCCACCACACATATAGATTTAGCAGCAGCAATCATAGGAAATATAAAAGAAACATCATTGCTACTACGAAAAGGCGGAAAATCTATAGGTTTGCTTTCTAGAAAGCTTTTTTTAAAAAATTTATTCCACGGGGTACCAGTACAAATGTTAAATATATGGTTTGGAATATCGTTAATAGAAAACACTTCTTGTTTAGGCATATATTGAGTCCTAAATAACCATGGAGCTTTTTGGTATTGATTAGTTTCCATATCATATATATTTGCGCCCACTATAACAATATCAGGAGAATGCTTATTAATTTTTAAATAAGCTTCTTCTAGCATTTTTTTATCAATAAAGTCATCCGAATCCATAAAGATAACATACTGCCCCGTTGTATATTGTAAACCCAAGTTACGTGCTGTTCCTGCATATTGATTTTTTTGCGTTAAGACTTTAATATTTTTGTTGCTTTTTTCATAATCTTTCAATATATTAAGAGAATTATCAGTAGAACCATCATCCACACATATAATTTCATACCCAGATTTATTTAACGTTTGATTTAATATACTATCCAAACATTGCTTTAAATAATTTTCTACGTTATATACAGGTATAACAATAGAAAATACTGGCTTATTAAATGTGCAATTACTTATATTTGAGCTAGATAGTTTAGATTTTATATTATTTAGTTTGGTTAAACTTAAGTGATCTAGCATTCTATCCATTGTATATGATAAACCATTGTCTTTATAACATTGTATACCCCCTCGTATTTTTCGAGGAATATAAGTCACGGCTCTACCTATTTTAAAGCTTTTAGAAGCATAAATGTTATTAATTTCTTGAATCAATCTAGTTTTTTCCTCCAGCAGTTGAAGGATATCTTTTTCACCTTTAAATTGTGCAGCTTCTTGTATAGGTAGCATAGTAGGATAGTTAAAGTTAGTATATAATAATTTTAAGATTAATCTTTTTTCTTTAGTTAATATTTTTTTACGTTCCTCTGCATCTAAAGCTCTATAAGTAGTCTTAGTAGCTTCTAGTAATACTTTAACCCTTATAGCTAATTCATTTTGCAATTCTAAATTATCTTGATAATGTAGAGCTAAATATAATAATCCTACCATAGCTTTAAACTGCCCATTAAAATTATTAACAGAAAGTTTATTAGTCATTATAGAGCCATCTCTAACCCGTCTATTATATAGTATATCATCTATACATTTAGCCTTTGATGCCTCTAGTATAGCTTCTATAGCAAATAGTTCATCTTCATGAATAATGCCTTCCACAAACTTAAATTTATGTTGCACCAGAAAACTTCTTTTTAAAAATTGTAAAGGTAAACTAACTCTAAAAGCTCTATTTTTGTTTAAATATATAAATAACTCTACGCCTGATTTCAATTCTTTAGTAGGATGAGTACGATTATAATAAGTTTTATAATCTGGTTTTAAGTCTTCTAACTCTTTAGTTTCATAAAAACTTCTAGCTCCAAAATACAATATATCTAAGTTATCTTGCTTACATATTGAATATAAAAGTTCGCATGCATTTAATTCTAAGACATCATCACTATCAAAAAAGTAACAATATTCTCCTCGCGCTCTAGTTAAGCCTAAATTACGCGCATGAGATACGCCATAGTTTTTGCTATCAATTATGTCAATGCGTTTATCTTTCTGAGCATACCTTTTTAGGATAGCTAAAGAATTATCTTTTGAACCATCGTTGACACATACGATTTGCAAGTCAGTTAAGGTCTGATTACATACACTATCTAAACATTCTTCTAAATACTCTTCTACATTATATACAGGAATTATTACTGATACTTTAGGCATATAATTCGCGTCCTTTCTGAAGCCACAGCTTATTTATCTTTATACTTATCAACAAGTTTTATATACTCGTCGTAATTTTTAAGATTCTCTGTATAGAAATAGTCTTCACTTTTATTATGGATTCTAAATTTATAAGCATAGTCATCGATAAACATTTTTTCTACTTTGCCTTTTTCTACCTCGTCTGTAAATTGGTTAATCCCATAAATACAGCCTGCTAAAGCCCTATTAATAAAGCTTTTTTTAGATTTTTCATATACACCTAAACGTTCCAACTCTTCTTGGAATAAACTGTAGGCCTCGAAGAAGATTGGTCCACTTAATTCTCTACTAGCAGCTAAATTAGTTCCATGACCTCTACGTAAATGATAAAAAGGCTTATCTATTGCAGTGATATTAGTAGCAATTGCCATTAAAGAAAAAGTAAATGGTACATCCTGAGAGGTACGGAAATCTGGAAATTCAATATTATTTAACTCTATTAACTCTTTTTTTATAATTTTATTCCATACTACTCCATTAGAAATATTAAAAATGTATTGTGGAATATCGTTAATAGAAAAAACAGATTTAGTTGGTAAATATTTAGCCTCTAATACCCAAGGCATAGGCACAAATTTATTTTGTTCCACATTATACATATCTGCCCCTACAATAATCATATCAGCTTTAGTTTGCTGGATTTTAAGGTAAACTTCTTCTAAAAAATTAGTTTCTACAAAATCATCTGAATCAACAAATAAAATATATTGACCAACGGCTGCACTTAACCCATTATTTCGAGCGCTACCTGCTAACTTATGCTCTTGAGTAATTATAGATAAATTAGAATATCTTTGCTCATATTCTTTTAAAATAATTGCACTATCGTCAGTGGAGCCGTCATCTACACAAATAACTTCGTATCCAGAAGAATGTAGCGTTTGTTTAAATATAGTATCTAAGCATTCTTTTAAATAAGGTGCCGCATTGTATACAGGAATAATAATGGAGAATATACATTGTTCAAAATTTAAGTCTCTAATTTCTTGTAACATTTTTTCTTTATAAATCTCTTGTTCTGTTAAAGCTAATTGTTCAATTTCCGTTTTGAAATTTTCTTGAGTTTTCACCAAGAAGCTTTCTTGCTGCTTAACCAATGAATCAATTTGCTTTTGGAACTCTTGCTTTTGCTTTAGCCATTCTTCTTTTTGTTTAGCGGCTAAATTATTGAATAGAGTTTGTAGCCCTTGTTGTTGATGCTCACAATTGCTTTTATGTTGCTGCGCAATTGAGTCGGTTTGATGATGCACCTGTTCTGTCACTTGGGCTAAGTCAATACCAATAAGCTCAGTTTCGGTTTCTAACTTGCTCATTTTACCTTCTATTATAGATAGCTCTTGTTGGGTAATTTGTTGAATATCTAATATTTTAGCTAAAGCAGTTTCTTGTACCGACGTATCTAAACAGTCTTCTTTTAAGTCCATTAGTTTACGTTCAATGGTAGTTTTATATTCTTTGTGGCGCGCCAAACTTTGTGCTTGTTCCTTTGCCATACCGTTTAGTAATTGCAGTAGTAATGCTTGAGTTTGCTGCTGCTGCGATTGCATTAGTTTTTTCTGACCTTTAAGTTGATTTTCAAGTTCAGCAGTTCTACTCATAAAAGTATTGCTAGAAGAAGGTAAGAATTTTTTAAGATTTTTTTTAATGCTCATTTGTTTATCACTCCTTATTAATCATTATTCGTCCCCATCTAAGGTAGGTAAAATAAATAGTTCACCTAGCGTTAAGCCATGGTCTTCAGGCTCATACTTTCTTAGACCGCTATTAGGTGAAAATGTCAATTCTCCAAATTTTATAGTATTTTTATCTGTATTATATAAATCAACTCTGACATGAGCAAAATCTTGCCCCAAAATTTCTGCTATTTTAACTATATCTGATAAGTTATCTGGCTTAGCTATTTCTTCATCATGTGGTGAGGATCTCAGATTTTTAATAGCTTGTTTATTCCAATTTTTATCGAACCAAGTTACATGTCGATTCCCATTTTTATCTGTAGATGCAAATATAATATAAGCAGTTTGGCCTCCAAATAAGTAAATTTTATACTCCTCTAAGTCAGTTTCTTCTGACCCTATATACTGCTCAACAATTATTCTTGGCTCCATATCCTTATATTGCAATTCCATTCCAGCCGAATAAGCAAAATTTGTATTTAACCAGCCATTAACCTTTTTTTTACCTTCAACTTTATCTAGTTTCGATTTATCTTTAACAATAATATTCATAGCTGAACCATGAGTAGCTTTTATAACAAATTGATTAGGCAACTCATCAAATGGAATGCTATCCCAATTATCGTAAACTCCAAATATATCAATCAAATACTTACTACCTATTTTGGCTTCAACCCAGGCTCTTACCTTATACTTATCAGCCAATATAGTTTTTAAAGGATTTCTATCATATAATTTAGACCATTGGATTTTCTCATTGTAAGTCCGAGGATTACGAAAATCTATAGCTTCTCCTGTTATGCTTGTATACCATTCCCCTAAAACTTTTTCGGCCTCATGATTTACCCAATCTTGTCCCTTATCAGACAGAATTTCCTTACTATCCATAAGTTGTGCAATATTATATTGATAGTTAGCATTTAGAGTTCTTTTTATGTTATAAGTTAATTGATTAATTAAAGCATTATTGGATGTTTCATATTTTTTTATAGTTTCCTCGTGGCTATTAGAACTTTGTGCAATAATTTTTGTTTGATTATTTATAATTGTATTTAGTTTATATTCCAACTCTTGTTGTTCTTTAGCTTGAGTTAACTGCATTTGTTCTATCTTATACAACAATTCTTTATAACCATCTACCTTTGACTCTAACCTATTAAAATGAGTTTCTGTAGCATCAACATGATGATTTTGGATTACTTCAAGTGCCTGCAATATCTGATTTAGTAAAACAGTATTTTTATTTTGTTGCTTATCTAACTTGGTTTGGTAGTACGTTAATTTATGCTCTAACTCAGTTATTCTACCATTAAAAGTATTGCTAGAAGCTGGAACTACTTTTTTTAGCGTGGTTTTAGTTTTAATCATATATTCCCCTCCTCTAAATAGTCACAGCATATTATTTCGGGGGTTGGGGGTAAAATAAATAATTTACCTAATTGAGCATCTGTTTCTGGAGGATACCATTTACCTATTCCATTAGCAGGCGTAAACGTCATTTCACCAAATTTAATTTGTCCATCATTTAAATGATATAAATCTACTCGCACATGGATAAAATCTTTAGCAAGTTTTTCAGCTATTTCTATCATTACATCTAAATTATTGGGCTTAAGGACAGATGCTGGAGCTTCAATGTAATTTAGTGCAAAATCCTGTGGGGTCCATTCTCTATCATAGAAGCATCTTTTTAGAGTATCATTTCTACCTGTATAAAATGAAATATACTCCACTTTTCCATTAAAGCACCAGAATTTATAATCATATAAGTCATCTTCACTATTCTCAAGATATTCTTCAATTAATACCTTAGAGTTAATCTTCAGGCCTTCTGTAATCTTCAGTTCAAACTGTTTCTTAGCTTCCTCAATATTTAATTCATGCTTATCCTTAACAACTATATTATTACCACACCCCTGCGTGCACTTAATAACAAAAGAGTTAGGCAAATCATCAAAAGGTATATCATCCCACGAGTCCCATACCCCTAATATATTCGTAAGGTACTTACTGCCTATCTTAGCTTCAACCCAAGCCCTAACTTTATATTTATCCTCACACAACCACTTTAAATCATCTCTATCATATATCTTACACCACTGGATTTTTTCATTATAAGTTTGAGGATTACGAAAATCTATTGTATTACCAGTACGTTCAGCATACCATTGTCCTAACATTTTCTCCTCTTCTTGTTTTAACCAATCAGCTCCTATTTCAGATAAAACTTCAGGATGTTTTTTTAATTGAACTATATTATATCGATAGTTATTAAATAACGTAGTTTTTATTACATACTGTTGAGTTGAATACAATTTTTTTGTATCCGCTATTATATTTTGTTGAACTTTATCCAAACATAGTTTCCAATCATTGTGCAAAGTAGTTAAACATTGTTTAGTATTTTCTTGAAAACTTGACACCACCTGAGAGGAACCAAGTTCTTCTACCTTATTAGTCAACTGGTCTAATTTAGATGAACTAAGCTCCTCTACCTTATTAGTTAACTGCTCTAATTTATCTGTTAATAAAGAAATTTCTTTTTGTTGTTGATTAAAAGTTAAAATTTGAGATTGTTCCAGCTTATGTAGAGCCTGCAACAATCCCGAGCTAGATTGAAGAGAAAGTATTTTTTTCTCATGTAACTTTAGTTGATGCAACTACTTCATCGGGAACCTGGCACTGTCTGACCTGCTGGCCGGTGTCGTCTACACCGCCAACATCCTGCTGTCGGGCGCCAACACCTATAAGCTGACGCCCACACAGTGGTTCTTCAGGGAGGGCAGCATGTTTGTGGCGCTGGCTGCGTCCGTCTTCAGCCTACTGGCTATTGCCATTGAGCGCCATCTCACCATGCTGAAGATGAAGCTGCACAACAATGGCAACACCTTCCGCGTCTTTCTGCTCATCAGCACCGTGTGGATGATCGCGGCGGTGCTGGGTGGCCTGCCGGTGATGGGATGGAACTGCATCGAGAGCATGACACAGTGTTCCACCGTGCTGCCGCTCTACCACAAGACTTACATCCTGTTCTGCACCACAGTCTTCAGCATCATCCTCATGGCCATTGTCGTGCTCTACGCTCGCATCTATGCGCTTGTGCGTACTCGTAGTCGCAAACTCGTCTTCCGCAAGGTGTCCAATGGCCGGAGCAACGCCAGCACCAACATCAAGAGCTCTGAGAAGTCGATGGCACTGCTGAAGACCGTCATCATTGTCCTGAGCTGCTTCATTGCCTGCTGGGCCCCGCTCTTCATCCTCCTGCTGCTGGACGCAGCCTGTGAAACGCTGAGCTGTCCGATCCTCTACAAGGCCGAGTGGTTCTTGGCACTTGCCGTCCTCAACTCCGCCATGAACCCGCTCATCTACA
>MDSP01000329.1_pt1 | contig 10029 bp, 7 predicted proteins | sample 1005811 | NCBI WGS metagenome assembly MDSP01 (sample SAMN05526596, study PRJNA338239) | gut metagenome | isolation source: stomach gut content | host: Naso elegans | place: Saudi Arabia: Red Sea | collected 2011-04
CTATCAAATAGACTTTTAACTATAACACAATTTGTGCCACAAGGGACTATTCTTGCTGATATAGGGACCGATCACGCTTATATACCAATATATTTAAGTCAAAATAATTTAATAAAATTTGCATTTGCAAGTGATATAAATATAGGACCTTTACAAAATGCCAACACTCTTATTAATAGATATAACATTAAAAATATTGAGACTAGGATAAGTAATGGACTTGAAAATTTTAGTCTAAAAGACAATATTGAAACCGTGCTTATTGCAGGCATGGGTGGTCATCTTATAATGGAAATTTTGACAAAAAGTTTAGATATAGTACAAAGTTTAAAACGCCTTATTGTGCAACCACAAACAGCTCAAAATGAGGTAAGAAAATATTTACACAAAATTGGATATACTATTATAACTGAAAAATTTGTGCAAGAAGACGGAAAATGCTATAATATAATTGTGGCTGAAAAAGGTGTACAAGCTTATAAAAAAGAATGTTTTTATGAATATGGATATTACAATTTAATTAAACCTAGCTCAGAATTTTTGGTTTGGTTTAAGCATAAGGGCGAATTATATAATGAAATAGTTAATAAATTAAACCAGCTAGAAGAGAATGAAAAAATAAAAATACGCAAATCTGAACTGCAAAAGGAATATAATATTTATAAGGAGGCTCTAGAATGTATACAATAAAGGATATCATGCATAAAATAGAACTACTATCTCCACTAAATTTAGCTGAACCTTGGGATAATGTGGGTATATTAGTAGGTGATAACGAACAATCAGTAAGTCGTGTGATGTGTGCCTTAGACTTAAATTATGAAATTATAAAGGAAGCAATAGATAAAAAAGTTGATTGTATTGTAACTCATCATCCATATATTTTTTCTCCATTAAAAAAAATCGATTTTAGTACTCCAGTTGGGCAAGGTATTAGACTATTAATCCAAAATAATATTTCTTTAATTTCTATTCATACCAATTTAGATAGTGCTAAAGGGGGAATAAATGATATTATATGTGATGGATTGGGCATAAATAATACAAAGGTTTTAAATAAATTTTACGACATTACGGAGAAGCAATTTACAGGCTTAGGTAGATTTGGCACAGTCCCCCCAATTTCTTTAGAAAACTTAATTCAAAAAGTTAAGCTTTATTTTAATATTGATTATGCCCGCATAGTTGGAGATTGCACAAAAAATATACAAACAATTTCTGTTTGTTCTGGCTCGGGGAGTAGCCTAATTAAAGAGGCGGCAATGGTCTCAGATGTTTTTATAACAGGTGACGTTAAATTTCATGAGGCACAAGATGCCATTAATAAGGGGCTTATAATTATAGATGTAGGACATTACGCCTCAGAGCAAGTTGCAATCCCAAAACTTAGAGATTATTTAGACCAAAATTTAGATATTGAGATAATTTGCACAGAAATAAATGGTGAAGTGTTTAAAACAATGTAGAGAGGTGACCAATGGCGATTAAAACATATTATGATTATGCAAAACAAAATTTTCAAGACCAATCAGTAATGGCATTTAGAGGAAAAAGAGGAATACTTGAACTTTCGAGCCAAATCAAAGAAGAAGACGTTACGCCAATTTTTTTAAATAGCAAAGATGGTATGCGAATTTATGAAAGAACTGCAATTTTTATATTGATTGTAGCAGTGAAAAAAGTTCTAGATGAGGCATTAATTGTAAATCAACACATTTCAAACGGATATTTTTGTGAATTTAAAAATCCAGAAATGGCAACTTCTCAAAATATAGATAAAATCAAACAAAAAATGACAGAACTTGTAGAGTCTAAATTAGATATCAAAAAAGAAATCATGAATGTAGATGATGCTATTTTATTTTTTGACCAAAATGGGATGAGTAGTAAAAGTGAATTATTTAAATATAGAAGAACCTCAACTGTAAATACTTATGTTTTGGAGGATGAACGAGATTATTTTTATGGGTATATGCTTCCAAATACGGAATGTGTTACTAAATTTGATTTGTCTTGCTATGAGCATGGTTTCATACTTCAGCTACCCGACAAAAAAGACCCTAGTATCATCTTACCATGTAGTCCACAACCCCAATTAGCAAAAGTGTTTAAGGAATCTAAAGAATGGGCTAGAATATTAGGAGTAGATGTTGTTGCATCATTAAATCATAGCATTGTAAATGGTAGCATTGATGATTTGATAAGAACCCAAGAGGCATTACATGAAAAGAAAATAGCTGGGATTGCAGATGACATTGTGTCATATAAAACTAAAAAAGTTATTTTAATTGCAGGGCCTTCTTCATCTGGAAAAACTACGTTTTCTAAAAGATTATGTGTGCAACTAAAAGTAAATGGTTTAAAACCACGTCTTATAGGTATGGATGATTATTTTGTTGATAGAGAGTTTACCCCTATTGATGAAAATGGGGATTATGATTTTGAGTCAATTAATGCTGTTGATGTAAAATTATTTAATGAACATTTGCAAGCTTTGGTGGCTGGAGAAGAAATTGAAGTACCTACCTACAATTTTAAAAGGGGATGTCGAGAATACAAGGGACATTTTATGCAACTAAAAAATGATGAAATCTTAGTAATTGAAGGTATTCATGGATTAAATGAAAAGATAAGTAGTAGTATTGCAAAAGAACGCAAGTACAAAATTTATATTAGTGCATTAACTCAACTAAATATAGATAATCACAACAGAATACCCACAACAGACACAAGGCTTATGCGACGCATGATACGTGATAATTCCTACCGAGGAATTGCACCGGAAGAAACGTTAGCAAGATGGGCATCTGTAAGGAGAGGTGAGGAGAAAAATATTTTTCCATTTCAAGAAGAAGCAGATATTATGTTTAATAGTTGCTTAATTTATGAATTGGCAGTCTTAAAACAAAAGGCTGAAGCATTATTGTTTGGAATTGATAGAAGCTCTCAGTATTATGATGAAGCAAAACGTTTACTTAAGTTTCTAGAATATTTTTTAGGTATTGATACCTCAGAAATTCCTTGTAACTCCCTAATTCGAGAATTTATTGGCGGAAGTTGCTTAGAGTAGTTGACAAAAATGTGATAATATGTTAAATTATAGAAGTTATAAGTAAGTCAGATAGTCGCACGTACAATGTCGAAAGATAGTGCTTGAGGAACGTCCGGGCTCCATAGAGCAAGGTGCTGGATAACACCCAGTGGAGGCAACTCTAAGGAAAGTGCAACAGAAATAAACCACCTATATTTTTATAGGAAAGGGTGGAAAGGTGAGGTAAGAGCTTACCGTCTTTTGGGCGACTAAAAGAGCCATGTAAACCCCACCTGGAGCAAAACCGTAAAAAGGTAATGTAGTTGCTCGCTACGCCTTAGGTAGGTTGCTAAAGTGTTTAGGCAACTAAACACGTAGATAGATGACTGTCAAATACAGAACCCGGCGTATAGACTTGGTTATAAAACTCAATACTAATGGTATTGGGTTTTTTGCAGATATAAATATTTAGGGCCATTATAAAATTTTAGGAGTTATTTTATGAAAAAGTTTAAATGTGCAATGGCGCTTTTAGCTGGATTAACAGCAGTTGTACCTCAAAATGTGTACGCTAGTGGGGAAGAGATGCGTGCAGTTTGGATAACTACTGTTTATAATAGTGACTTTCCAAAAACTAAATCCAATCCAAGCGCACAAAAAGAAGAATTTATTTCGTACTTAGATGAATTGCAAGGCACTGGAATTAACGCTGTCATGGTACAAGTTAGACCAACTGCAGATGCATTTTATCAATCAACAATTAACCCATGGTCAAGCTACTTAACTGGAGAGCAAGGGGAATATCCCGGTTATGATCCAATGGCTTTTATGATTGAGGAAACTCAAAAAAGAGATATTGAATTTCATGCGTGGCTAAATCCGTATAGAGTAACAACATCGGGGGTTACAGATGTAAACCAACTTTGTGAAACTCACCCTGCAAGAAATAATCCATCATGGGTAATTGAACATAACAACGCATTATATTATAATCCTGAGCTAGAAAGTGTAAAAGTTCACATTGAAGAAACTGTACGTGAAATCATTAATTATTATGATGTAGATGGAATTCATTTTGATGACTATTTCTATCCTTCAAATTATCCATTGCCAGATGGAGAAAGTAGAGATGGAACAGTGGCAAATGAAAGACGTGGGCATATAAATGAAATGGTTGAACGTGTTTCAAAAGTTGTAAAAGAAACTAATCCTGATGTTAGCTTTGGAATTAGCCCAATGGGAATTTGGAAAAATGATTTATCTGATGTTACTGGTTCATCAACTAGTGGTTCAGAATCATATTACACAGTTTATGGTGACACACGAACTTGGATAAAAGAAGAATGGATTGATTATGTAGTGCCTCAAATTTATTGGGAAATAGGTCATTCAGCTGCAGACTATGCAACTTTATTAAAGTGGTGGGCAAATGAAGTTTCTGGAACAGATGTTGATTTATATATAGGACAAGGGATTTATAAAGAGGTTGTAGCCCAAGAAATTACATCTCAACTTAATCTTAATAAACAGTATAACGCTGTAAAGGGTAGTGTTTACTTTGCAATGAGCGATATTATAAATAATTCTCAAGGGGTAAAAACTGCTTTAACTAGTTATTATTCAAATGTTATTGGTAGCCCAAGTAGTATCATTCAATTGATAATTAACGGAACAAAAGTTAATCCAACTGTTGATCCTTTTTTAGAAAACGGAACAACTTTAGTGCCAATTAGAGTTATTAGTGAGCAACTTGGGGCAAAGGTTGATTGGGACAATTCCACTAAGACAGTTACTATTAATAAAGATAATCATACAATTTCATTACAAATTGGAAACAATCAAGCAATAGTTGATAGTCAAACTTACGCCTTATCGCTTGAGCCAAAAATTATTGATGATACGACTATGGTACCAATTAGATTTATTAGTGAACATTTAGAGGCTCATGTTGATTGGAGCCAAGAAGCACGAATTATTACAATCACAAATTAAAAAATATGCCTTTTCCAGCATTCTTAATGATATGGGGAAGGCGTATTTTTTTATAAAAAGTTAATTTCTTGAGTATGGTAAAATTTGACAATGAGTTGCTAAGAGGTCAAAATTCAAAGAAAATCTTTAATTTCCAAACCTTACTTTTATATTTCTTTCAAATCAGGGACAAACTAACTATATCAATATTGTAGGAATGAATTTTATACTTCAAACGTACAATAGTCAAATATTAGTTTTTGGTTTATAAAATTGAATATAAGGGGGAAGCGAAAATGTATAGTAAATTATTTTTGTTTATTCTGGTTTGTCTTGTGGGTGGTACAGTTAATGTTAAAGATAATTTTGATTATGCATCTAAAAATCCTACTCGTGCAATTTTTGTAATGGCCACTGTGAATGATTTAACTGTAGATAATACACACATAGAAAAATCGACCCCCTACGCCATTGTGGATATTAATTATCCCACTATACAAGGCTTAAATGATAAAAAATTTCAACGCCTTGTAAATCAATTTTTAAAGTTTGAAGCAACAAAAGATATGTATGCAACTTTAAAAGAGGGCAAGCAACATTATAAGTCACAACCCTTATCTACTGAACCTTTTGAATGTATTAGAAATTTTTCCTTAGTGGAAAGCGTTTCAGATTTTTTAGTTCTTGAACGCTTTCGCCATATCAAAAAATCAACTTTTTCATATAGCACAGAAAAATACTATTTAACTATTGATTTAGAGAATAATAGAATAATTACATTATCTGATTTATTTTCAAAATCTCAAAATTATACCACTTTGATAAAAGAGGCGATATCGGTGGAAAAAGGAAACAGTGTTGATGATATAATTATTGATGATAAAACAAATTTTTATGTAAATTCAAAAGGTAACTTAGTAATAATTTTTAATGAACCTGAGTTAGAAGTTTATGAATTATCTTCTATAAAACTTTCTATATAATTGATAAAATTTTCCAATTATGGTATAATTTAAAAAATATCGATTGGAGGGTTTAATTATGCAACGAAGTAATAATTTAAAATTTCAAAAGACATTTCTACTAAGAAGTAGTATAATGATAGTGTTGCTTATTTTGAGTATGGCACTTTTGCTAAAATTTATTCATAATTATAACAATCCTACTTTGTATGGAAAGTGGCAATCACAACTGACGGGTGAAATAATAACTTTCCAAAAAAATGGACAAGTTATTATTGATGGAGTGAGTGATACTTCAAAATTTACTTTAATTAAGCCAACCCAAATGCTTTATGAGATTAATGAGAAAACTTTTGCTATGTATTATTGGTTGGAGGGACGTAATCTTTATTGGGGTACTGACCCAGAAAATTTGGAGTTGTTTGTTAAAAATTAAAGAATTTGGCAATACTTTATTATGAAAGGACTTTTTAAAATGCATATTATTTTACATGAACCAGAAATTCCACAAAATACAGGAAATATTGTGAGAACTTGTGCTTCTACAAACGCAACTCTTCATCTTATTGAGCCACTTGGGTTTAAATTAGATGAAAAACATTTACGACGTGCTGGCCTTGATTATTGGGATATGGCAAAAGTTAAGAAATATATTAACTTTGAAGAGTTTTTAGAAAAAAATAATAATCCGAAAATTTATATGGGTACAACTAAAGCTCCTCAAACTTATGCTGATGTTAAATATGAAGAAGAGTGTTATTTTATGTTTGGCAAAGAAAGTGCAGGAATTCCAGAAGAAATCTTAGTAAATTATAAGGAAACTAGCATTCGTATTCCGATGGAAGAAGGGTGTCGTTCGTTAAATTTATCTAATTCAGTATCTATAATTTTATATGAAGCACTTCGCCAAAATAATTTTGCTTCTTTGCAAAGAACAGGGCAATTAAGATGTGAGCAACAAAATTAATCTAAAAATTTTTAGAAAGGAGTATGTCAAAGTGTATATTATAAAAAAACTTTGGCAATAATTACAAGTGTCATTTTTTAAAAAACTATTTGGACGTATTAAAGATAAAGATATTAAAGAACCTAATAATATAGAAGAAACTCAACAAAATAATGCTGAGATTGAAAGACAGAAAGAAGAAGCAAGACTGGCAGAAGAAGCAAGACTAGCAGAAGAGGCGAGACTGGCAGAAGAAGCAAGACTGGCAGAAGAGGCAAGACTGGCAGAAGAAGCAAGACTGGCAGAAGAAGCAAGACTGGCAGAAGAGGCAAGACTGGCAGAAGAGGCAAGAATGGCAGAAGAAGCGAGAATAGCAGAAGAAGCAAGACTGGCAGAGTTAGTTAAGGAACAAGAAGATACACCTAATGTAGATGAAGAAATTCAGCAAGCAGAAGGAGTTGAGCCAGCAGAAACTACTCAAGAAGATAAGGAAAATGTTTTTAGAAGATTGTTTAGTGGCTTAACAAAAACTAGAAATAACATTTTAAATAGTGTGGAAAGCGTATTAAGAAGTTTCCATAAAATTGATGAAGATTTGTATGAAGAGCTGGAAGAAGCTTTAATAATGTCTGACTTTGGAGTAGAAACTACTTTATATATTATGGACGAGCTTCGTAAGATGGTTTCTATGCACAAATTAACTGACCCAGAAGATTTAAAAGTTGCACTACAAACTATAATTTCTACAATCTTAACGGCACAAGAAGTGACACCAATTATACAAGAGGGCGTACCAAATGTAATTTTAGTTATAGGGGTTAATGGTGCAGGAAAAACTACCAGTATAGGAAAGTTATCAAATCAATTAAAATCTCAGGGTAAAAAAGTTGTATTAGCAGCAGCCGATACTTTTCGTGCAGCAGCTATTGAACAGCTCCAAATTTGGGCAAATCGTTCTGAAGTTGATATTATTAAACACGCTGAAGGGTCTGACCCAGCTTCTGTTGTATATGATGGAATTGCCGCAGCTAAGGCCAGAAAAGCAGACGTTTTAATTTGTGATACAGCAGGACGACTTCAAAATAAAACAAATCTTATGAAAGAACTTGAAAAAATTTCAAGAATTATAGAACGAGAATATCCAGAAGCTCATAAAGAGGTGCTTATAGTTCTAGACTCAACAACTGGGCAAAATGCTATTTCTCAAGTAAAACTTTTTAAAGAAGTAGCCAAAGTTGATGGTATTATCTTGACAAAACTTGATGGGACTGCGAAGGGTGGAGCAATAATTGGAATTTGTCAGTCTATGCAAGTTCCTGTAAAATATATTGGAGTTGGAGAAAAAATTAATGATTTACAAGTATTTGATCCATATGATTTTGCCGATGCCTTGTTCCCAATAGATTTTAGTGAAGACGAATTACTTTTAGAACAATCAAGAGCAGAAATAGCAGATGCTCAACAATAATGAAAAAATTAACTACAGACTATATATTTAGTTTGTAGTTTATTTTTTTGCAAAAAATTATATAGAGTAGGAACAACTAAAAATATAGATATTTTTTATGTAAAAATAATCATATAATTATGTAAAATTTTTATAAAAACTAAGAATTCATAAGTATAAATTAGCCATACATATAAAATAAAATTAAAAGATATATAGAAATATTTACTAATAATTAACTTGTGAAATTAATTATCATTGACAACTAAAATGGAAAATGTTACACTTTATATTGTAAAAATAAGTTGAAATTAATTATCATTTTCTGAAAGGAAGTTAATAGATGAGTAGTAATATAAGAAAACGAATGTTGCAAGTTATTGTGGGGACAATGCTTGTACAAACTACAGCGTCACCTTTAGCTTATGCGAGAGATTTTTCAAGTCCAGTACAAATTGCAAGTGAAACGGGGATTACTAGTAATAGTACACAAACTACTTCTGGGGCATTAGGTCCAAATATTTATGATATAGAAGCAGAAGTTGAAAGCGAAGTAAAAATTGAAAATGTTGAGTTTACTAACCCAACAGCTGGTCAAGAAGACGGAACAATTACTATATTTGCAGTGGGGGCAGATACTTTAGAATATAGTATTGATGACGGAAAAACGTGGCAAGAAAATAACCATTTTACCAATCTATCACAAGGAACATACATAACTCTAGCAAGAAGTACTGACAATTTAATAGATGTATCTCTTCCACAAGAAATAATTTTAGAAGTAGAAATTTCTACATTTGATACAGCAACTCGTGGAAGTTGGTATGATACTGATGGAAATTATTTGGCAGAAATCAAAATTTTAAATGAATATTCTGATGTTGACTCTATGTGTGCAGATTTTTTCAAAAAATCATCAGTAGAAATGGACGTTGAAAAGGGAGTAGCTTATTTAACGTTACACATGGCAAAAGACCCAATATTAGGGGGTACTTCATGGCCAAATACAATTGGAGATATGACATATACAGATATTAATGGAAATAAAATTTCTGTTGAAAAAATAGCTACAACAGCAGTAATTCAAGGGACAGAGCCAGAAGACGCTTGGGAATTAACAATTCCTGTGGTTTTGGAAGATGCTAATCAAACTTATGTATCAGCTTATATTGGTGCTATTGGTATGACTCAAACGTTTAGAGTAGTGGTAGATACAGCAGATTTCCAAGGTTCAACAACTCCAGACACATCAACTCCAAATAGTGGATTAGAAGATGGTCGTTATGCAGTAGATTTTACGGCTTATGAGACTTCAGGTGACACTTCTGCTATGAATGCTAGAATTGATAAAGATAGTTCGATTATCGAAGTAAAAAATGGTCAAATGACTTTAAAAACTAATGTACAAACTAGTTATTATAGTGGATTTTATCAATTTTTTGTAAATACAATTAGTTACTATGATAATAATAATGATTTAGTGGAAGTTACTCCAACAGGAACAGAAGGAAATTATACAAATTTTGAAGTTCCATTAACTAGCACTGATGATGGAATTAGAATTAGAGCGTATTATGAAAGAAGTAACGGTTCATCTAATACAAATACGTATGATATTGTATTTAATTCAATAGAAAAAATATTGGATTTTGAAATCGAAAGTGTAGAGACA
>MDSP01000330.1_pt1 | contig 10025 bp, 10 predicted proteins | sample 1005811 | NCBI WGS metagenome assembly MDSP01 (sample SAMN05526596, study PRJNA338239) | gut metagenome | isolation source: stomach gut content | host: Naso elegans | place: Saudi Arabia: Red Sea | collected 2011-04
TAGTCCCTACGGTTGGTTAGTATTATATTTGACAATATACGGACTTGGTTTTCGTCATGTATTTTACTTGTCAAAAATAGTCTATACGAAAAATCCCTTGTCGTCAAGGCATTTTTCTAAAGTTAATAGGCAATTCATCCACTCCCCTAAAGGGATAGTGGTTTTCTTGCTAAAAATCTATAAATTTATTGCTATTTTTATACTTCTTTCTTCTCTACCTTGTTCTATTCCTTGCTCTATTCCTTCTGCTCTACCTTTATTTAAGTTTTCTTCTTTAAATCGTTGCATTGAAGTACACATACCTCCAACCTCCTTATCTAAATTTTCTAACTCCATTAATTCTGGTGTCCTTGTTATTGTACTAATAAAAGCTAACGTTTCGCCCCCTATACCTAACAACACAAAATCTACACCATATGCTGCTTTTTTTATTATGTCTCTAGTTCGTGCTATCGACATGTATCTAATATATAGCTCAAAAACAATTCATTTATCGGTTGCCATGAATTTTTATCTGTCGTTTCTAACGCTTGAAGTTTGTTTTCTATTATAGCAAATTGTTCATATAAGTAATCATCTATTATTGATATTTTTTTGGCGATATCTTTCTCCAAACTTTGTTTTTTAATTTCAACTAGGCGTTGTGTTACCGACAACATATCCCCACTAAAATAATAGTTCATCATAGTTTCAAACTCCATTGGTGGCGGCTCGTTGTGCTCTAAAATCCAGTTGCATGCCAAAACTGCTCGTAATTGGTACAAATATTTTTTGTGTGTCACTTGCTCCCCCTCCATATATCGATGATATTGTTTTTTAGCCATACTTAAATAGTGATACAATACAGCTTTATTTATAGCACAGTTGTTTGCCACTTCTTTAAATCTCTCAAACTCAGCTGTTGTTTTGTAAACTATGGGCGAACGACACCATTCAAGTAAAGTTGGATTTGACTTATATAGCAGTTCACATGCTTTTTTTATGTCCCACCCACAAATGTCAAACACGTCATCAAGCTGCCATTCTATAACATCTGACGTTTTATCAAGTCGCAAATAATATTCTAGTGGTCTCACATATATAAATCTCACATCATAGTCACTGTCTGGTGATGCAAACCCCCACGCACGGCTGCCAGACTCTATAGCAAATAATATTTTAACGTTATGTTGTTTTTCTATTTGTGATAACTTATGTTGAATTTGGTCAGTCATATAATCTCTCCTTTTTGGATAATTATAGCATATTTTAACATACAAAAAAAGCAAGAACATATCAACCGATATATCCCTGCTTCTTTTATTATATAATTATACAAATCAAGCCGCCAGTGCCCTCATTGATAATTTTTTGCAACGTTTCTTGTAACTTCTCTTGTGCATCTTCTGGCATTTTGTACAACTTATTTTGTAAACCTTCATTAACGATGTCATAAAGTGAACGCCCAAAAATGTTAGACTCCCATACAGTGTGAGGATCTGCCTCAAATTCGCCTGTTAAGTAGTCAATCAAATCTTCACTTTGACGCTCTGTCCCAACAAGTGGTGACACTTCCGTTTGAATGTCAGCTCGTATAATATGATAACTTGGAGCACTCGCACGAAGTTTAACCCCAAATCTATTTCCTTGCTTAACAATTTCAGGTTGTTCAAGCGTAAGTTCTTCTTTGCTTGGGTTAACTACACCGTAACCTTTACGTTTAACATCATCAAGAGCTTGAGCCACTTTGTCATACTCTTTTTTAGTTGCTGCAAGGTTTTTGATAAGCTCCATAAGTTCGTGGTCGCCATTGATTTCCATTCCAGTTGTTTCAGATAAAATTTTGTAGAACAAATCTTCATCTGTCGTAACTTCAACTTTAATTGCACCTTCACCAAGTTGGATTTTATCCAAAAATACATTTCTAACATGTTCAATGTCTTTAAATTTCTCCAAAGCATCTTTTACTTGCCTAATATTTTCAAGCGGGAAAATGTATTCTTTTATATAGTTAATCCAATCTTGCTTAAACCAGTGATCGTTGTCTAAAGTTTCTGACCATTTTGGTAACATAAATTGAATTTCATTTAATGGAAACTCATATAACACACGTTCTAAAATTTGATTTATATCTTCAATCTTCATTTGTGCAATATCCATAGGGATAACTGGCACATCATAAGCTTTAGATAATTCTTGAGCTTCATCAATTATATCAGCATCAAAAGGTCGTTTTGTATTATAAACTACCACGAAAGGTTTACCAAGTTTTTTAAGTTCAGCTACAACTCTTTCCTCAGCTTCTAAGTAGCTATTTCTTGGAATGTTTGTTACGCTACCATCAGTAGTGATAACAACCCCAATCGTTGAATGGTCAGCAATTACTTTTTTAGTTCCGATTTCAGCAGCTTGCGTAAATGGGATTTCCTCGTTATACCAAGGAGTTTTTACCATTCTAGGTGTGTTGTCGCTATACATATAACCTTCTGCTTCTGGAATAACGTATCCAACACAGTCAATTAGTCTTGCATTAACTTCAAAGTCCCCACCAATAGTAATATTAACACCTTCGTTTGGAATAAACTTAGGTTCAGTTGTAGTAATCATGCTGCCACCGCCACTTTGTGGCAATTCATCTTGAGCTCTTTCTTTGCTATATTCATTTTGAATATTAGGAATTACTAAAGCTTCCATAAACCTTTTAATGAACGTTGACTTCCCTGTTCTTACGGGTCCGACTACTCCTATGTATATATCACCTGCTGTCCTCTCGGAAATATCTCTATATATATCGTAGTGTTCCATCTCAAAACCTCCTTCTAAAGATTTTAAATTATAAATGTATGGGTACACTTTAAATATATGTACAAATAGGTGATATATGACACTTTTTTTAAATTTCTTCAGTTTTTTTATCTCGTAGCATTAAAGCAGTTATAGATTCTCTAACAGGCTCGTTCTCAAATAAGCTTTTATAAACAGCTTCTGTTATAGGCATATCTATATCATATTTCTTTTTTAGGGCATATGCTGCTCTCGTTGCTGGGACACCCTCAACAACCATATTAATCTTTTTTAAAGTTTCATCTAACGTGTTTCCTTGTGCGATAAGTTCGCCTGCACGTCTATTTCTACTATGCCCACTTGTACATGTAACGATAAGGTCACCTATTCCAGATAGCCCACCCAAAGTTGCCATACTGCCACCCATCGCAACACCCAGTCTAGACATTTCAGCGATACCACGTGTTATAAGTGCTGCTTTTGTATTGTCACCGTAGCCTAAACCTTCAGCCGCACCAGCTGCAAGTGCAATAACATTTTTTAGTGCACCACCAAGTTCAACGCCAACAGTGTCTTCTGTTGTATACACTCTAAAATATTTTGTCATAAATGTATCTTGTATTTTTAGTGCAGCGTCCATATTTTTCCCACTAACAGTAACAGTTGTTGGAACATGTCTTGCAACTTCTTCTGCGTGGCTTGGACCAGACAAAACAACTACATCGTTATCAACTTCAGTATTTATAACTTCTGACAGTCTAAGCAATGTTTCTTCTTCTATACCTTTTGAAACGTTTACGATAATAGTATTTTTTTCTACATAAGGCTTAATAAGCTGTGTCGTGCTACGTATTGCTTTTGATGGAACAGCAAACACTATTATATCTTTATCTTTAACAGCTTCTTCAATGTTAGATGTTATCTCAATATCTGGGGGAATTTTTTTTCCTGGCAAACACACTCTGTTTTCCCTATGCAAACTCAAGTCGTCCGCCTCCGATTCAGTATGACACCAAAAAGTCACTTTATTATCTTTCTCATTAAGTAGTAGTCCTAATGCAAGCCCCCAGCTTCCTGCACCTAATACGCTAATTTTATTCATGGTATCTCTCCTCGCTTTTTATTATTGTTCTTTTTTCTGACCTAGTCTAGATTCTGTACCTTCAATAATTCGTTTTATGTTGCTTCTGTGTCTAAAAATTGTTATAAAAGAAATTGTTGCACCAAGTATAACCGCCTCTGTAACTGATGGTTGATATCTATGAAATAAATATATAAAAACTGGAATAGATGCTGTAAGTAACATAGAACTTAAAGAAACTATTTTTGTTAAATATACGCTTATAAGAAATATTATACTTACAATTATCCCAATTCTAACATCAATAAAATATATACTCCCAACTGTTACTGCAATTCCTTTTCCGCCTTTAAATCCAAAAAACATCGGGTAACTATGCCCAATTATTGCTCCAATCGCAGCATATAGACCTGCAACTATGCTATCTTCTGGAAACAACATTCTTGAAACTACGACAGCTATAATAGCTTTTAGTAAATCCCCTATGAACACGGTTAGGGCGGCTTTTTTTCCAAATACTCGCAATATATTCGTACTACCTGCATTTCCGCTACCGTGCTCTCTAATGTCAGTTCCTTGAAGTCTACTGTACACAATAGCTGTTTGTATTCCCCCTAGCAAATATCCTATTACTAACGCTATTATTCTAAACATGTTATTCTTTGCTTCCTTTCTCCCTTACTATGAAATGAATTGGCGTCCCCTTAAATCCAAATGCCTCTCTCATTTGATTTTCTATATATCGTTGATATGAGAAGTGCATAAGTTGTTTGTCATTTACAAATAAAATAAATGTTGGTGGCTTTATACTAACTTGCGTCATATAAAAAATCTTTAGGGCTTTCCCCTTATCAGATGGTGGCTGATTCATAGCCATAGCCTCATACAACACATCGTTTAGCACACCCGTACTTATTCGCATACATTGATTTTGCGAAATCATCTTAATCGTATCAAATAATTTAGTAACTCGTTGTCCCGTTTTTGCTGATATAAATGCACATGGAGCATATCTCATATATGCAAGTGTATTTGTTATTTCTTTTACATACTCGTTCATCGTCTTGTCGTTCTTTTCGATAGAGTCCCATTTGTTTACAGCAACTATACAACCTTTTCCCGCCTCATGTGCCATTCCTGCAATTTTTGTATCTTGCTCAGTTATTCCTTCGTTTACGTCAATCAAAATTAAAACTATATCAGCACGTTCAACTGCAGCTACTGTTCTTATTATACTATATTTCTCGATATCTTCCTTTACTTTTTTTCGCTTTCTAAGTCCTGCTGTATCTATAAGTGTATATTTTTGGTCATCTATTATAACATCTGTGTCAATCGAGTCACGTGTTGTTCCAGCAATATCACTAACTATAACTCGTTCTTCACCAAGCACTTTATTTACAAGCGAAGATTTTCCTACATTTGGCTTTCCTATAATTGCTACTTTTATAACGTCATCTTCATCTTCTTCATCAAGGTCAGTTGGAAAATGTGCAACTATTTCATCAAGCATATCCCCAAAATTTAACATTTGTCCTGCAGACACTGGAATTGGGTCACCAAGACCTAGGCTATAAAATTCATATATGCCCATTTCGTATTTAGCCATGTCATCAACTTTGTTTACAACTAAAATAACTGGCTTGTGTGCACGACGTAGCATATTTGCAACGTGCATGTCAGAATCTGTTACTCCCGTTTTAACGTCAACCAAAAGTACGATAACATCTGCTGACTCAATCGCAACCTCAGCTTGTCTTCTCATCTGGCTCAAAATAAAATCTGTGCTTTCTGGCTCAATACCGCCCGTATCAATCATCGTAAACTTATGCGTAAGCCACTCAACATCTGCATAAATTCTATCTCTTGTTACCCCTGGCGTGTCATCTACTATCGAAATCCTTGCCTTTGCTAATCTATTAAATAATGTAGATTTCCCTACATTTGGTCTACCTATTATTGCTACTATTGGCTTGCTCATATTGACCTCTCCTCTTGTCATTCGTTTGTTGTGTATTTGTTTTTGTTATTGCTTGTAACCACTTATCGCCGTCTGTTGAAACAATTTGTATTGTGCAACCTAATTGCTGTTCAACGTCCATCGTTGTATAATCGTCCAAAAATACAGGCTCACCACACTTTAACATATTTTCAGCTATTAATAAAGTTTTATTTTTTACGTTCTTATCTTTTAGATGTGCCACTATGTCCTGCCCTGTCAATAGCCCTGTTACTGTAACATTCTCTCCAAAAAAGTGGTTTGTTACTCCTTGAACATCTATCTCTATGTTGCAAAACTTTTCGCTTACTAACTGCGTGTTTTGTCTCATAAATTTTTCCGCAATTTTGCCTGTAACACAAACATATTGTAACGATATATCATTTTGCTCATACTTTGATAGCTCATGTGTCAGTTCTGTTCTAAACTTTGTCAACATGCCAACCCCATTATCAAGAACTTGAAATCCCTCATATTCTTCATAGGTTAGGGCATCTTGGTCAGCTACAACATAAAATTCATCTGCTGCATAAACAAAGCGTGTATCCATCTTTTCAAAATAGTACTTTTGCCATCGCTTAACTATATCAATAACTACTTTTGCCGATGGTTTATCAAAGGACTCTAAGTACGGCAAATTTTCTCTAAATCTTGAAATTCCAACAGGTACGATAGTTAGCGATAATATATCGGGTATAAACTCACTTAAATCTTTTATAGTTTTTTCGAGTATGTCGCCGTCATTTATGCCTTTGCATAACACTATTTGCCCATTTATTTTTATACCCGACTTTACTAATCTTTCAATTTGTTCTAATATTTTGCCTGCATGTTTGTTGTGTAGGAGAGATTTTCGCACATCTGCGTCAGTTGCATGTATTGAAATATTTATTGGTGACAATCTATATTTTATTAATCTCTCCATATCAAATTCAGACATATTTGTTAGTGTTATATAGTTTCCATTTAAAAATGACAATCGCCAGTCGTCATCTTTAAAATATACTGTTTTCCTCATATTTGGGGGCAGTTGATCTATAAAACAAAACTTACATTTGTTTCGACATCGTATCAAATCGTCCATAAGCTCTGTTTCAAAAATAAGCCCCAAATCTTCGGGGATTTCTTTTTCAATTTCTAGTATCCAACGTGATTTATTTGGTTTTTCAATTTCAACTTCAATAAATTCATCTGATAGCAAATATCTATAATCAAATACATCTACAATTTGTTGACCATTTATAGAAACCAACAAATCACCTGCTTCAATTTCCATTTCTTCAGCTATACTGTACTCTTGAACCTCTATTATCTTGTGTTTTTTCATCTTTAATTCTCTACTTTCTAAGGCTCATAAACGCCGCTAAAGACCCCCTATTCGCACCTGTTTTTCTATGCGAAAAAAATGTATCTGGGTTACAACAAGTACACATTGATGACATATAAATTTTCTTTATGCCAAGTACTTCAAGGCTTTTTTTGTTACATTCCCACAGGTCAATGTTATATTTATTTATAGTTTTATCGTATACGACAAACTCACTAAATATCGACTTGCCTAAAAACTCGTCTGCCACATCATTATGAACCTCAAAACAACTAGAACATATTGACGGACCTATTCCAACTTCTATATCTTCAAAACTAATTCCATATTGCTCATTCCATATTGTTGCAAGCTCTTTGCCTATTTCACCAACTGTGCCACGCCACCCAGCGTGTGCTATTCCTATCATATTGTGCTTAGGTGCATAAAAAAATAGTGGTACACAATCCGCATAATATGTAACTAGTGTAACTTCTTCATCATCTGTATAAATTCCATCTATATCACTAAATTTGTTTGGTGTATAAATTCCATTGCCTAAGTCATCTTTTGTTACTTTTATTACTGCTGTTTTGTGAGTTTGCTGTGATGCTACAAAACTGTTTTTGTCTACTCCAAGTGCATCAGCTATAATAGCATAATTTTTTAGTACATTTTCATTCTCGTCTCCTCGGTTAAAGCCTAAGTTTAACGACTCACACGCTCCTTTGCTTACCCCTCCAAGCCTAGTTGAAAAAGCATGAATAACTTTGTCTTCCCACCCATTAAATATAACTAGCGGGATATTTTTATTTATAATTTTTGCGTCCATTTTAGCCCTCCCAAAATGCATTCGGTAGATGATTAATTTTATCATCACACACTTCTACCACATCAAATCTACAATATACATCTAGTTTATGTGTATACAAATAATATTTTGCAACTTTTATGATATTTTTTCGTTTGGAATAGTTTACAGCTTCTCTGGGGTGTCCAAACGCTGAACTTTGTCTATACTTCACTTCAACAAAAACTAAGTAATTGTTGTCTTGTGCGATAATATCAATTTCACCTGTTTTATTTCTATAGTTTTTTGTTATAATCGTATAGCCTAAATCCTCAAGATATTTAACTGCCAAGTTTTCGTATTTTGTCCCTACACCTCTACTACCGTTTTGTCCTTGCGTATAATTCATCGACATCACCTACAAACATTAGTATTTTTGCCACAAGCTCATAAACTTCTGGCGGAATTTGAGTTCCAACTTCTACCTCTGTTAAGAGATTTGCCAATTTTTTGTCTTCATATACAGGTACAGCATTTTTTTTTGCTTCTTCTATTATTTTTTCTGCAACAGAGCCTTTTCCTGAGGCAACGATTTCTGGTGCTTTTTCGCCTCCCTCATATGCAATGGCTACAGCTTTTTTTAGCGGTTTTTTCTCCTCCATATTGACCTCCCCCTATATTTTAAAGTCAAAATTGCTAACGTTCGTCATAGCTTGAAGATTTATACTTGGGGTTTCTTCCTTATTAGTATCAATACTTATTCCACTAATTTTATACCCCTCCTCATCAGCTATTTTTATAAGTTGCGTCAAATGCGGTTGCAAATAAGATTGTATTTCTTTATTTTCTACAAATAAGTGAATGTTTAAATCTTTGTCAAGTTTATGAATATGCAACTGAATGTGTTCAAGTGCAACCATATCAAGTGCAATAACGATATATAAACCTTGATCATTTTTACCGTTTGCTCCTTTAGGCTCAAAAAAATGCACACTACCATTTTCAAGTTGATGATGCAACATAGGCGATAATAAATTAAACTGACCGTCTTGCTGCAGTTTTACCATTACTTCGGTTTTTTCTTTTGCCATTTCAAGATTTTCTTTTAAAGATATTGTGTCTGGCTTATCTGATTTTTCGCTTTTTTCTATATCTTCAATCGCTTCTTCAAGTACTTCAATTAGTTGCTCAAACTTAGATAATTGTTTATCTATTTTCCCATCACTAGCTTCAAGTAAATATTCCCTAAGCCTTTCAGTCGTAAACTCCTCATCAACCTCTATTGTTTCGCTATTGTCTACTACTTCAAGTGTTTCTTCAACCTCTTGTGTAAACAGTTTATCTAGGTCATCAATAGTCTCAAATTCTTGAATCACTTCAGCTGTTTCAATCAAAATTTGTGGATTATCTTGAGTTGTTGTTTGGTCTATTTGTGTTTTAGCTTGCTGCTCTGGCTGGCTTGTTGAAGCAAGAGTTTTATTTATTAGCTCTGCAACTTTTTGTTTGCCTTCCTCATCTAAATTTTGAGCAACTTCCACAAGTTCATCAGTTAACACTTCAAGCCCCTCTTTCTTCATAGCCTGAGCTGTTTCAAGTTCACTTAAAGTTAAAGTACTTGCTTTTTCCATCAAATTTGTTACAACTTCAGCAGGCATTTCAAAGCTTTTAACTTGAAAATGTGATGTCAATAAATCTTGTTTGTCAAGCTCCATAGATTTGGACATAAATAAGTCAACGCATGCTTTCATTTCTGGGGTGTCTGGCAAATTTAATTGTGAGATAACTTGTTCAGACATATTTTCATGTTGACTAAGTTGAGGATTTAGTAACAGCTCACCTTTAGCATTTGTGCTAACGTCAAACATCATAAGCCTATTTAGTGGCACACTCGTTTGAAGTTTTGCCTCAAAACTACGTCCATCTGCAAGCTCCAGCAGAGTTTTCCCGTTTTCACTTTTAACTCGCCCTTCAAGCATACCTTTATCGGCATACTCTTTTAGAAGTTGGGCTGCAATTTGCTTGCCTGTAGTTGGTGTGCCACCCGCACTTTTTTCTAATGTTTTACTGTTTTGCCCTGCAATATTTG
>MDSP01000332.1_pt1 | contig 10012 bp, 14 predicted proteins | sample 1005811 | NCBI WGS metagenome assembly MDSP01 (sample SAMN05526596, study PRJNA338239) | gut metagenome | isolation source: stomach gut content | host: Naso elegans | place: Saudi Arabia: Red Sea | collected 2011-04
TCTTAAAAAAAGTAAATAGACTTAAGTGACTATAAATCAGCTCCATCCCATGAGGCTGTGAAATCTGGATTGGTGACAGTTTAAACAATCAACCAAGTTTCATCTCTGACAATCACATCTTTAAGTTAAAAGATATAATAAAAAAGAACAGTAATCACTGAACTATTCAAAGTTCAGTTGTGTGAGGGTTTAGTGGCATCTAGTGGTGAAGTTGCAGACTACAACCAATTACAGAAAATATCCATCTGCTCACCCTTCCCTTCAACTGTGAAGAGGAGACTACAGGGGCCATGAATCTGGCCCTATTGAGAGCCAGTGTTTGTCGATACTACAGGAACACGGCCGTGCTTCCTCTGTAGATACAACTAGGTTCAGAAGTATTTAGACAGTGACACAATTTTTGTAATATTGCCTCTTTACACCAGCCCGTGGAATTTAAAATGAAGCTGTCACATTGTGGTTGAAGTGAAGACTGTTTATTTAACAGGTTCAACAAAAATATTGCCTTAACTGTTTTAGAATGATGTCCATTTTTACACATAGTCCTCCACTTTCAGAGGCTCAAATGTACTGGATGATCTAATATAATTGTTAAATTTTAAAAAAAAAAATTGCAGAAAATTTCATAACCAGTGCTAACACTGAAGTAGATGTTATAAAGGAGTTTCTCCTCACAACGGAAAGAATTCTGCGATCATCCACTTTAGATGTCTGTGTCATCTTACAGACCTTCTTTTTAAAAATTTATCAAATTGTTGATTTGGCCATTCCTAAAGTTTCTGCCATTTGTTAAGGGTAAATGTAAAGCAGCTTTAGTGTCATTATACAATGAATTGTACGGTGAAAATCGCAAGGTTAAAATGGAGGGTTAGTCCTGAGCCGCTGTGACTGAGTGCACTGCCACATTAGGCCAACCTATGGCTGGTCCCGTCTGGTGAATGTGTTTTTTTTTTCAGCTAGTGTGTTTTAGAGAAATTTGGAGGTAATGTCTAATATGAGCACGATTGGATATTAGTAGTTGTTACACGGTCGTCTTATTAAGTCAATCAAGGTATAACAGGATGAATAATATAGTTGTGCTTCTAGGGAGAATAGGGGGTTTGCATTATGTGGTGCTCAGACACTAATAATTTCTGTAGCTACAGGTGACTGTGTTTGGTCAGTGTGCAAATTTATGGATAGTAATAGGTATAGTCAAATTAGTTGCAAGTTAGTGTCCTACAAACTAATGCTATCAATGTGCTAAAATCAAACTGATTGAGATTGTAGTGTTTAACACAGTCAAAGATGATTTTTTTGTCGTTTTTGTAGAATATAGAGCCGTCTTTTAAGGAGCAGACACAGCCGCTCAAATCAATGCCGTATTCATTATCCATATCTGATTTTACCGATATGGATTTTTCGTGAATAAACTCACCTGATATGGTGATTGTTTCGTATTCGAGTTTTTCGCAGCCAAGCTCGTTGACGTTGCCTAGTATGGTTTTGAACAACATTTGCAGTACCCCTCTATTTATAGTCTCTCTGCCGCAGCGGAGATTGGATTTTGTATATGCGGATTCATTATGATTTTTTGAATTGTATTCTCTAATATATTAATATGATTTTCGCCAGTCAATTTTTTTACGGGATTTAATGCAGAAATTTAGGGCGTTTGGAGCTAAGTGGCTGTAGTATAGCTAGATAGATTTTGGTAATTAAAAACAAAAATCCCAGAGAGCAATCATGGGATTTTTGTTTTGATTGATTCAAGGCTTTCTCAAATTTAGCTTTAACGATCCGAAAAATTTGTTTCTGGTGTAATTTACTGCTTCGTGTATTATTGTTTGTATGTCTTGGGTATAGTCTCCCAGAACTCTTATTACAATACCCGGTACTTCCAGTTGGGATATACCGTAATTGACATTGAGCTGATATTGTTTTAGGTGTTGTTTTAGTTCTGCTGCAAACTCATCATCGATATCCGGATTAATGATTACTGATGTTCCATAGTTTGAGTAACCTTCAAAAAACCCTATAGCTGTAACATCGTTTTGATTCGGAGTCAAGAGTAATTTGTCTATCAGTATAGGCGTATTGTCCATAGTTATTTTTAGTTGTATGGTCGCTTTTTTATATTGATATTTTTTACCGTCTTCCGACCAGCCTGCTGTTATACCGTCAGAGTATATAAATGTTGCAGTTTTATCCATAGATACATCAATATGCTGTTCATATACAGCATTTTTGAACAATATCGTATTGTCCAGCAAATATTCCAGCACACTTTCTCTTTCGAGTATGATATTGGAAAATTGTTTGGTGGGTATGTCGTTATCGCATTTGTAAATTATAGTGGGAGCTTGTGTAGTAATCAAACTTCTTGCATTTTGTTTTAGTCTGATATGCGAAGATGTTTGCTCGCCTTCTACATATCCCCCTCCTAAATGCATCAAGAAATAGCATGGTATTTTTTCTATATCTAAATGTATAGTAGGGGACACTATAGATACTCCATCATGGTATATGCGGTTTATTATAGTTTCGTTGTTTTGGTTGTTCTCAAGAAAAATCTCGACTCTTCCATCAAATGGTTTCAGCATGATTCTTTATCCCTTCTAACAGACAATTTTGCTTTATCCACTCTATCACAGTTTCTAGTCCGGCATCTGTTTTTAGATTTGTAAATACAAAAGACTCCGGCGTCCTGAAGTGCAGAGTGTCTTTTTCCATAATGGATAAATCTGCGCCTACGTATGGAGCTAAATCTATTTTGTTTATTATAAACAAATCACTTTTTATCATGCCTTGCCCGGATTTGCGGGGGATTTTTTCACCTTGTGCAACGTCTATTATGTAGACAGAAAAATCCACCAAATCAGGACTGAAAGTAGCCGCCAAATTATCTCCGCCGCTTTCCAAAAATATAATATCCAAATCACTGAACTTGGAATTGAGTTGGTCGATAGCTGCAAAATTCATAGATGCGTCTTCTCTGATTGCCGTATGCGGACAACCTCCTGTTTCTACACCAATGATTTTTTCTTCCGGCAAAACAGAGTTTTGCGCCATAAATTTGGCGTCTTCTTTGGTATATATGTCGTTGGTTATTACCGCCATATTGTATTTTTGATTCAATGCTCTGGTTAATCTTTCAACTAATAAAGTCTTCCCCGAACCTACTGGCCCGCCTATACCGATAATTATAGGTTTCATTTTAAACTCCTGTTTATTAAATATTATTACGACATAAATAATCTGAAATCCAGATTCTCGTGATTCATCTGCGATATCTCATATCCGGGAATATTAAATCCCAAATCTTCTTCATTTAATTCTAGGATTCTATTATATATTACGTTTAGTATTGACGAACAGCTTTTTAATATTTTTTGCCCGTCTTTCTGCCCGAGAGGTATTGCCCGAACAGCATTCTGAGACATAGTAGCTATAATACTGTAAGCGTAGGAAATCACAGCAATTTCTTTGGGGTAGTCCAGTTCTATCATCGTTATTGCAAATACTATTGCCGGATTTCCATAACACTCACCGCGAAGTATGTTTTCTTTGTATTCTTCCAGCATATTAATATGGTGTATAGTCAAAATTGTGTCAATCATTCTGGAGGCTATTAATTTAGCGCCTTCTCTGCTTTCTCTAGAAACATTTTGTACGGTCATACACGTATCCAAATACGATAAATACTCGGTGTTTGTTTCGCCGTTTTCATCTAAATAATTATCATATATCAAACTGATAGCAAGTCCGTCATTATATGTATATTGATTATTTAGATACATTTCCATCCATTCGCAGAAAGTTGCCGCATTATTTATAATGTTGTTTCTAAGGTATGTCTCCATACCATAAGAATGATTGAAAGAACCTATAGGAAATGCAGAATCACATAATTGCAGGAGATTCAGATATTGTTTTATGCTAATGCTTGTGTCCGAATTCAACATGTTTTAACGCCTTGTTTAATTTTTTGTATTCTACAGAAAAATGTACATGTTTTGCAGTCAAATCCTCTTCCAAAAATTTATCATAGTGTAGAATTATGGTATCTTCTTCAATCTCTACAGGCATATGCATATTACCCAAATAATGTGCAACAAGTCCCATTTGCGCAATATTCGAGGGTTTTACCACTATACATTTATCTTCGTTGACTTTCAAAAAAATAATTTTCTGCTCGTTTTTATAAAACACCGCCCCATCTTCCAAAGTGCAGCCGCTATCTTTCAAATCAATCCCGTATTCGTTCTGCATATTGGAAATTACACGTATCACTTTTTTTTGCAGGTAATCGCTGGGAACGGTAATCGTTTCGCATTCCAAATTTGTATGTTCTGTTTCTTTGATATTGCCTAAAATGGTTGTAAACATCATTTTATTATCCTTAATTTAAATTTTAAAACATGTAGTATCTCTGTGTTAGCGGCAGGGTATCTGCAGGGTCTAGATATACTAATTTTCCATCTGCATATACATCGAATGTTTGCGGGTCAACTGTAATCACAGGCAGGGCATCGTTTAGTTTCATATTTCTTTTTGTCAGATTTCTTGTGTTTTTCACAGGCAGTACAACTCTATCCAAATCCAATTTTTCTTTTATGCCGTGATCGTAAGCATAGGACGATACGAAGGTTAGATTGGTTGAAGACAGCCCTTTGCCGTAAGAGCCGAACAAATGACGCATTAGTTTTGGTTGTGAAGGCGGGATACTTGCATTAGCATCACCCATAACACCATAGGAAATCATACCGCTTTTGATAATCATATCAGGTTTAGTGCCGAACATTTGCGGAGACCATAATACTAAGTCAGCATGTTTGCCCACTTCGACAGAACCTATATATTCATCCATTCCGCAAGTTATCGCAGGGTTGATTGTGTATTTTGCTACATATCTTTTAATTCTGTTGTTATCGTTGTATTTTGAATCGCCTGCTAATGAACCCAGCTGTTTTTTGCATTTGTCTGCCAGCTGCCATGTTCTCATAACGACTTCGCCGACTCTTCCCATTGCCATACAGTCAGAACTCATCATACTTATAGCTCCCAAATCTTGAAGCACGTCTTCAGCTCCTATAGTTTGTTTTCTGATACGGGAATCTGCAAATGCTACGTCTTCTGGGATTTTAGGATCTAAGTGGTGGCACACCATGAGCATGTCTTTGGTTTCAGGTATTGTGTTGGACGTGAATGGGTTGGTAGGGCTGGTTGATGACGGCAGGCAGTTTAGATGCCCAGCTACCACGATAATATCCGGAGCATGTCCTCCGCCGGCGCCTTCTGTATGGAAAGTGTGTATTGTGCGTCCTGCGATTCTTTCTATTGTATTTTCGACAAAACCGGATTCGTTTAAGGTATCCGTATGCACCGCAACTTGTATATCATACAAGTCTGCAGTTCTCAATGAGTAATCTATGCCTGAAGGCGTTGCGCCCCAGTCCTCATGCACTTTCAATCCGCAGGCGCCGGCTTCGATTTGTTCTGCAGTTACCAATTCGTTAGCACCCAAGCCTTTACCGTATATACCTATGTTTATAGGTAGTCCTTCAAAAGCTTTCATCATGCTTTGTATGTGAAATTCTCCCGGAGAGCAGGTAGCTGAACAAGTGCCTGTTGCAGGCCCAGTGCCGCCGCCTACCAGCGTCGTAATGCCGTTATCTGAAGCCGCTTCTACCAATCCCGGAGTCATTATGTGTACGTGGGAATCGATACCGCCGGCTGTTAATATCATGCCTTCGCCTGCTATAGATTCGGTGCTTGCACCTACTAAAAAATCTACATTCTGCATAACGGTAGGGTTGCCGCCTTTGCCTATTGCGTGTATTTTGCCGTCTTTGATGCCTATGTCGGCTTTGTAAATACCTGTATAGTCAATGACAACAACACTATTGATAATAGTATCCACTATATCAGGATTTTTTCTTGATTCCAATGGATTCACACCCATACCGTCTCTCAAGGTTTTGCCGCCGCCGAATTTGGATTCTTCGCCGTATACGGTGTAGTCTTTTTCAATTCTCAAAAATAGATCGGTGTCTCCTAATCTTATGCTGTCCCCTTCAGTAGGCCCGAACATATCTGAATATCTTTTTCTATCTAATTCAAAACTCATTTTTATTTCTCCTGTCCTAAGTAGCCGTCTACTTTATTATTAAATCCGAATACTTGTCTTGTACCTGTGTAGTCTATCAAATCAACAGTTTTCTTGTCCCCCGGCTCAAATCTGATACTTGCCCCTGAAGGGATATCCAATCTCTTGCCGAAAGCTTTGTCTCTGTCAAAATCTAAAAATTCATTCACTTCATAAAAATGAAAGTGCGAGCCTATCTGCACGGCTCTGTCGCCTTTATTTACGACGTCTAGTTTTATGGCTTCCAAACCAACATTGCATTTGATTGTGCCATCTCCAAAAATTATTTCACCGGGAATCATAATCTCCTCCTTATAAAATTATTGAATAGGGTTGTGTACGGTAACTAATTTTGTACCGTCTGTAAAGGTGCATTCTACCTGAATCATGTCTATCATATCTGATATGCCTTCCATAACGTCGTCTTTTTTCAAAATAGAGCGTCCGGCAGACATTAATTCCGGTACATTTTTCCCGTCTCTTGCGCCTTCAAGTATTTCGCTTGTGATTAGCGCTACTGCTTCGGGGTAGTTTAATTTTAATCCTCTTGCTTTTCTTTTTGCGGCTACGTCCGCAGCAAGAGAGATTAGCAATTTTTCTTGTTCTTTATGCGTTAAATACATAATTACTCTCCTTAAAATAGTGTTTTTAATAGTTTTTTACCAATTATCCCATTTGTTAAACAGCATAAACATGCCGGGAACCCAAGCTGTCAATATGCCTTCTATGATACCCAATGAGCCTACAAACTTTGGGAGAGGTTTTTTCAGTACGGATTCCACCCACCCGAAAAACCACAGCACTCCCCATGCCCACCATATAACCGCCATTCTCCAATCTGTGCTTAACTGCATAATACCTATTGGTATAGTATTTACAGTAACAAAAAGACTGTACCAGCCGTATGGTCTTTGGTCTGCCTGTATGAGATTGTTGATACCTACGTATAAATATGTAAATCCGAACAACAATCCCGTAGCACCTGCAAAAGTCTGCCCCATTAATATGCTGGCAATATCCAATATAACAATAAATGTACCCGTGAATAAATTCATTATTGCTACTGATTTGGCATTTACATTTTGCAAACGGCTGACACCGTTAGAGAAAAGGACTATACCTACATATAGTAAAACTGCACCTAACATATTTCCTCCTAATTATTTTTAAACTGCGTCAAATGATTTATGTATATTTGTATTAAAAAGTTTTAGATTTTACCCAAAATGTATCAATGTTCGTATACATTTTGAGCGATTTTTTTATTTTCATCTGCAAATATGATTTTGTCTATACTTAATGCCAATGCTCCGTCAGCGACTACATTGCACCCTGTAGATGAACCAAAAGTGGGTAAGGCGATCAGCAGCGCTATCATAGGTTCTGTGAATCCGAATATAGATTCAAGCAATGCGACAGAAGTGATTATTATCCCGCCCGGTATTCCCGGAGCGGCTACGCACATAATTGCCAGTACCGGCACAAAATAGAGCAGACTCGCCAATGATACTTCTTGTCCGAATACCACCATAACAACCATAGCGTATGATATAATATGTATCATAGAACCGGGCATGTGTATATTGGCGCAAAGCGGAGTGATGAATTCGGATACTTGTTTTTTTATACCTATTTTATCTAGACATTGCAGAGTTACAGGCATTGCAGCCGTTGACGAGCCGGTACCTAATGCGGTTAGGTAAGCAGGAAGCATTTTGTACATGAGAGAAAAGGGGTTTTTCTTTGATAGAATACCTACTGCGCCATAGTAGGTAAAAATAGTGCCGAATTGCAAAGCGTACGATACTGCCAATACTGCAGGAATAGCCAGCAATAACTCTATAGAGCCTTGAGCGTATGTCATTCTGGTATATGCGGATGCCACATAAAACGGCAAAATAGGGATTATGAAGTTTGAAATGAAAAAGGATATAATGTTTTTAAAATCTCTTATGATTTTTATCATGGCAGTACTGTTTGAAGCTACAGCTCCGATACCCATTACAAATGCCATCAACATAGCTGTGCCGGCAGGAAAAATAGGGGCAATATTAAATTTTACCAGCGGCTGTATGTTGTTGTTGCTGTATTCGCTGATATTTAGATTTGACAAAATATCAGGATATACATTAAATACAATTACACATGAAATTACACCTATAAGAACAGATAATAGATATGCGCTGAGCATGATGCCGGTAAGTATTGTTTTTGATTTGACACCTAAGTCTACAATAGCTGAAGATATCAAAGCTAAAATTATCATAGGCACAAAGAATTTTAGTATTTCATTAAATATTGCTATAAAACTTATTGCTATCTGCATCAAAACAACATTGCCTAATAATCCGACAGCAAGTCCTATCAGCATAGCTATAACGGTTTTATAAAGATTTTTCATTCAAATCCTCTTAAATATTAATTATTATATTTTGTTGTTAATTTTTTGATTTACACTATAATATAATGGCTGGTTTTTAAACAGTCAAATTTTTGACAAATTTTTTTTTACGGGATTTAATGCAGAAATTTAGGGCATTTGGAGCTAAGTGGCTGTGGTATAGCTAGATAGATTTTGGAGGGAATACTGTTGATAGAAAATGATTAAGCGAACAAGAAGGAGATAAAGACAGAATAGTATCTAATAGTGGTATAGAGATATTTTACTTTAGTGAAATAAAATATTGCCGATGTTTTTATGAATGAATTTTGTATGAAAATATAGATGAAGTGAACAAAAAATTAAGAGCCTGCTACAACAGGCTCTTAAAATAACTCCATAGGAGGTTCCTATGAAGTGGCTTCACTTCATTCTGCTAGTAGCGATGCTGTGTTTGATAACAAGTATCGTCCACTAGATAAATGGGGGGCTTTATGCCCTCTATTTATTTTAATTATACTCTTTTTAGTGTGGTTTGTCAAGTATTATTTTAAAGAAAGTTTGTTTTTTAGAGAGAGTTTGAAGGTGCAACTGCGGTAAAGCAAGGAAGCCGGCTATAAAGTACAATTAGCTTAAAATAACTTGTGAATTTATAGAACGGTGATATGTAGGAATTACGGGCGGTATTCTTGGGAGATATTTTTAACTCCTGATACAATGACAAATCAACTCAAAGACAACGGCGTGGCTGTGGAGCTAGGTAATTGGGAAGAAGAATACAATCAGCTGGGGTGCAGTATGGTCAATCCGACTGAAGAGCTGTTATTGATAATTGATATTATGTAATCATTTTTGATATAGTATATATCACAAATGATATAATGCGAATAAGTAAAGAAAGAGCAAGTATTTTTAGAATAAATTTAAACATCTGATTAAAGATTGTATCCATTTTTTAACTCTCCTGTTTGTTTTATTATAAGAAGGATTATTTATTTTGTCAAGTTATAATTTTTTTTGTTTGGATAAATCTGAAACTGTTTGACGATGTTTTGCTAACAATTCGTTATTGTGTGCCTTTCTTGATGTATGTATAATATTGTAATACTCCTTAACCTCTGGAATGTTGAAAACGGCTTGAGGGTCACCAATATTTAAATCCTGAAGCATATTTATTTTTTTCCAATCAGGGACTTGAAGTGTATCAACGCCCATTTTTTGCATATTTGCTAAAAGTATTCTTTCGCTGTTTTCAATAGCTTTTTGCTGAAAGGGGGTAGGGTCTAGTTCAAGTTTTTTTCTGTAATAGGAGGGGACATGCTATGGCTAAGGTTTAGAATGACTTACTAGCTTTTTGCAAGGTTAGAAATTCTCAAAACTACACGATAGCCTATACTAGCCTACTATTAGCCTACTATGTATTAGCCTACTGCTAAAACTGGTAACAGTATTTATGATTTCATGAAAGATGTTCAGTATGTAGGGTGACCCAGTGGCACCGGCAG
>MDSP01000333.1_pt1 | contig 9994 bp, 2 predicted proteins | sample 1005811 | NCBI WGS metagenome assembly MDSP01 (sample SAMN05526596, study PRJNA338239) | gut metagenome | isolation source: stomach gut content | host: Naso elegans | place: Saudi Arabia: Red Sea | collected 2011-04
TTCTCGGTAGTGTTATCTACGTTTTTAACAGTATACTCAATACGATTTTGAGCAGCTCCAAGCTTAGCTCGCTGAGTAGTAATCTTATCTACTGCAGAATCTATCTTAGATAGCGATGCACTAGCCGTTTCTTTAGTTAGCATATTCACGCTATTTAACCCTAGTGTAGTAGTATCCACCGAATCAATTTCCACGCTGACTTTCTGATCTTCGTTAGCCCCCACGTGGAAGTCAAACGTCTGCGTCGATGCTTCTTCAAATGCATTTATCGCTGCTGTTAGCGCTCTAATTTCATATACATATGCATCATATGCATCAATTTCATCATCAATATCTCCTGGGGCAGGCTGGTTGGCACCACCGGTTGTGAGACCAGCTAAAGCCTTATATGCATCTACACCAGCTGTACCAGTCTCCATCTTCTCATCATAATAAGCTAATTTCTCAAGAAGCGTCATTTCATAATAGCCATCAGCTTCTAAATCTAAATCTAGTAAGTTAGGATCAGCAGCACTACTATCAGCCTTTAGCCCTGTCTCCATTTGAGATAATAATTCAAAAATATCATCCCATTTTGCAGTAGTATCAGTCGCTGTTACATTAGAATCAGCATTAGCTGCCGTAGTAGTCATACCGTAAATATAGTTCGCTAGCTCATCCTTCTGAACTTGTAACTCAGCTTCTAACTCCTCAAGTGACATCTCACTATAGTCAGTAGCCCACTTCTCCGAATCGGACATATTTAACGATTTATACTGCGTATCTAACGCCGCCAATATATCCGAGCCACTGAAATACTCATCACTTTCGATATCCGTAGCCGTTAACGCTAGTAAGTCATCTAATGCCTTCTGACCTGTAATAGCACCATTTGCGGCATCGGTAAGTCCACTAGGCACACCAGTGACAGCATTTCCACCAGAATCCTTCATATTTGTCCAGGTAACCTTATCTAATAGAAGTAACTTCTGAGCTATAGTTAAATCTTCATAACTATCCGCATCATACCCCAGCAAATCCATCCCAGCTTTAAAGTTCTGATAGTACTCAGCATTAGAATACAGGTCATCTATGAAATCTACTAAAGTTGTAACATTAGTTATCGCCGCTGCATTTACACCAGTCTTTGTCCCATCAATAGTAATCCCCTCAATAGCCGTAATTTGTTCCTGAGCATAAGCATTAAGATCATCAGCATCAGCCTTAGAAATTAACGAATCAGTATATGGATTAAAAGCTTCCACATCAAATTCATCCTGCTCACCACCGCCTAACAGCGTAATACCATTAAATTCAGTCTTCTCCGATATAGAGTTAATCTCATCCAACAGCTCCTGCACTTCTAGGTCTATCTTCTCTCTATCAGAATCGCTATAAGTATCATTCATCGATTGTATAGAAAGCTCTCTAATACGCTGTAGCATATTATGCGTCTCAGAAAGCGCCCCTTCAGCAGTCTGAATTAGCGATATACCATCCTGAGCATTTCTACTAGCCTGCTGTAACCCCGATATCTGATTACGCAAAGTTTCCGATATAGCAAGCCCTGCCGCATCATCTCCCGCACGATTAATACGCAGTCCCGATGCCAACTTCTCCATCGATCCAGCTTGCCCACCTGTGTTAATACCTAAATATCTATTTGCATTATAAGCCATAATGTTATTATTAATAATCATAATTTATTCCTCCTTGAATACGTCCATTGGCATCCTTGCCATGTCTCTAATAAATTGTTACAGAAGGTCCGTTATTTATCTGTTTTATAACCTTCTATTACATATATCGGACAATTACATTACAACTTAACCCCTTTTTTGCATGTTTTTTACTTTTTTTACACAAAAAGGAGTTAATTTTTTGTAATACCAATGTAGATTAAGGATAATATGTAAGAGGAGCAAACGCCCCTCATCTATTTAAATAATAACCTAGCTTAATAATTGTAATACTTGATATGGGTTTTGATTAGCCTGCGTCAACATAGACTGCGATGCTTGAGTTAAAATGTTATACTTCGTAAGCTCCACCATCTCAGTTGCCATGTCTGTATCGCGGATTTGACTTTCTGCAGATTGCAAATTCTCGGTAGTGTTATCTACGTTTTTAATCGTATACTCAATACGATTTTGAGCAGCTCCAAGCTTAGCTCGCTGAGTAGTAATCTTATCTACTGCAGCATCAATCTTCGATAGCGATGCACTAGCCGCTTCTTTAGTTAGCATATTCACGCTATTTAACCCCAGTGTAGTAGTATCCACCGAATCAATTTCCACGCTAACTTTCTGATCTTCGTTAGCCCCCACGTGGAAGTCAAACGTCTGCGTCGATGCTTCTTCAAATGCATTTATCGCCTCTGTTAGCGCTCTAATTTCATATACATATGCATCATATGCATCGATTTCTTTGTCAATATCTCCTGGGGCGGGGTCACCGTTGACTGTGGTTGTGATAGCTGTTAATTCTATATATGCATCTATACCATCTGTAATAGTCCCAGTAGGATCCATCGCCTTATCATAATAAGCTAACTTCTCTAGCAATGTCATTTCATAATAGCCATCAGCTTCTAAATCTAGTCCTTGCAAGTTCTCAGCAACAGCCGTGCCATCAGCCTGTAGTCCAGTCTCCATTTGAGATAGTATTTCATAAATATTATCCCATGCTGCAGTACTAGCAGCTCCACCAGCATTTCCAATTCCAAGGCCATTAGCTGCATTAGATGCAGTAGTAGTCATAGTGTAAGTATAATTCGCTAGCTCGTCTTTTTGCTTCTGCAACTCAGCTTCTAGCTCCTCCAGTGACATCTCGCTATAGTCAGTAGCCCACTTCTCCGAATCTGACATATTTAACGATTTATACTGCGCATCTAACGCCGCCAATATATCCGACCCATTGAAATACTCATCGCTATCAATATCCGTAGCCGTTAACGCTAGTAGCTCATCTAATACATCCTGCCCTGAAATACTATCAAAATCAATAGCAGTGTCACTGGCATTTAAAAGTCCACTTTCCTCACTGCCTGTGAGAAGGTCTCCATCAGAGTCCTTCAGCTCTGTAAAGGTCAACTGCTCTGCTAAAAGTAATTTCTGAGCTATAGTTAAATCTTCATAACTATCTGCATCATACCCTAGCGCATCAAAACCATCTTTAAATTTCTCATAATTCTCAGCATTAGCATATAGCTCATCCATTAAATTTACTAACGTTGTAGCATTAGTTATAGCATTTGCATTTATAGGAGTAGCACCATTGTTCTTTGAAGTATCAATGACAATAGCATTAATAGCATCGATTTGAGCTTGAGCATAAGCATTAAGTTCATCCGCATCAGCCTTAGAAATTAACGAATCAGTATATGGATTAAAAGCTTCCACATCAAATTCATCCTGCTCACCGCCGCCTAAAAGCACAATGCCATTAAACTCAGTCTTCTCGGAAATAGAGTTAATCTCATCCAACAGCTCCTGCACCTCAAGGTCAATCTTCTCGCGGTCCGAATCACTATAAGTATCATTCATCGATTGTATAGACAGCTCTCTAATACGCTGAAGCATATTATGAGTCTCCGATAGCGCCCCTTCAGCAGTCTGAATAAGCGATATACCATCCTGAGCATTCCTACTAGCCTGCTGTAATCCCGAAATCTGATTACGCAAAGTTTCCGAAATAGCAAGCCCTGCCGCGTCATCACCTGCACGATTAATACGCAGCCCCGATGCAAGCTTCTCCATAGAGCCAGCTTGGCCACCAGTGTTAATACCTAAATATCTATTTGCATTATAAGCCATAATGTTATTATTAATAATCATAATTTTATTCCTCCTTGAATACGTCCATTGGCATCCTTGCCATGTCTCTAATAAATTGTTACAGAAGGTCCGTTATTTATCTGTTTTATAACCTTCTATTACATATATCGGACAATTACATTACAACTTAACCCCTTTTTTGCATGTTTTTTACTTTTTTTACACAAAAAGGAGTTAATTTTTTGTAATACCAATGTAGATTAAGGATAATATGTAAGAGGAGCAAACGCCCCTCATCTATTTAAATAATAACCTAGCTTAATAATTGTAATACTTGATATGGGTTTTGATTAGCCTGCGTCAACATAGACTGCGATGCTTGAGTTAAAATGTTATACTTCGTAAGCTCCACCATCTCAGTTGCCATGTCTGTATCGCGGATTTGACTTTCTGCAGATTGCAAATTCTCGGTAGTGTTATCTACGTTTTTAACAGTATACTCAATACGATTTTGAGCAGCTCCAAGCTTAGCTCGCTGAGTAGTAATCTTATCTACTGCAGCATCTATCTTCGATAACGATGCACTAGCCGCTTCTTTAGTTAGCATATTCACGCTATTTAACCCAAGTGTAGTAGTATCCACCGAATCAATTTCCACGCTAACTTTCTGATCTTCGTTAGCCCCCACGTGGAAGTCAAACGTCTGCGTCGATGCTTCTTCAAATGCATTTATCGCCGCTGTTAGCGCTCTAATTTCATATACATATGCATCATATGCATCGATTTCATCATCAGCACTAACTGATGTAATCTTACCTAACGTTGCATATGCAGTTACAGCAGCTGTATTAACCCCAGTAGGATCCATCGCCTTATCATAATAAGCTAACTTCTCTAGCAATGTCATTTCATAATAACCATCCGCCTCTAAATCTAAAGCTAGTAATTTATCATCAGCAGCACTATTATCAGCCTTTAGCCCCGTCTCCATCTGAGATAATAATTCAAAAACTTTATCCCATTCCGGAGTAGTAGCAGTCGCACTTACATTAGAATCAGCATTAGCTGCCGTAGTAGTTAGACCGTAAATATAGTTCGCAAGCTCGTCCTTTTGTTTCTGTAACTCAGCTTCTAGCTCCTCAAGTGACATCTCGCTATAATCAGTAGCCCACTTCTCCGAATCCGACATATATAACGACTGGTACTGCTTATTTAACTCCGCCAATATATCAGACCCCGAATTATAATCATCACTATCAATATCCGTAGCCGTCACCGCTAATAACTTATCCAATGCAGTTTGTCCAGCAGTACTATTAGCAGTAATAGTACTAGGAGGAGTATTCTCCTTCGCAACTTCGTCATGTAACAATAATTTCTGTTCTATAGTTAAATCATAATAGCTTTCTGGATCATAACTTAGAGCTTTCATTGCAGTGTTAAACATCTCATAGTTAGCCGCATCTTCATATGCAGTATCCAATATATCTATAAGGTTTGTAACGTTAGTTATTTCATTTCCCGTTAAAGCAATCTTTGTATCATCAATGACAATAGCCTTAATAGCATCGATTTGTTCCTGAGCATAAGCATTAAGATCATCAGCATCAGCCTTAGAAATTAAAGAATCAGTATATGGATTAAAAGCTTCCACATCAAATTCATCCTGCTCACCACCGCCTAACAGCGTAATACCATTAAATTCAGTCTTCTCCGATATAGAGTTTATCTCATCCAACAGCTCCTGCACCTCAAGGTCTATCTTCTCTCTATCAGAATCGCTATAAGTATCATTCATCGATTGAATAGACAGCTCTCTAATACGCTGTAGCATATTATGAGTCTCCGATAGCGCCCCTTCAGCTGTCTGAATTAGCGATATACCATCCTGAGCATTCCTACTAGCCTGCTGTAATCCCGAAATCTGATTACGCAAAGTTTCCGAAATAGCAAGCCCTGCCGCATCATCTCCCGCACGATTAATACGCAGTCCCGATGCCAACTTCTCCATCGATCCAGCTTGCCCACCTGTGTTAATACCTAAATATCTATTTGCATTATAAGCCATAATGTTATTATTAATAATCATAATTATATTCCTCCTTGAATACGCACACTGACATCCTTGTCATGTATCTATTAAATTGTTACAGAAGGTATGTTATTTTTTACTTTTTTAACCTTCTATTACATATATCGGACAATCACATTACAACTTAACCCTTTTTATGCATGTTTTTTACTTTTTTTACACAAAAAGGAGTTAATTTTTTGTAATACCAATGTAGATTAAGGATAATATGTAAGAGGAGCAAACGCCCCTCATCTATTTAAATAATAACCTAGCTTAATAATTGTAATACTTGATATGGGTTTTGATTAGCCTGCGTCAACATAGACTGCGATGCTTGAGTTAAAATGTTATACTTCGTAAGCTCCACCATCTCAGTTGCCATGTCTGTATCGCGGATTTGACTTTCTGCAGATTGCAAATTCTCGGTAGTGTTATCTACGTTTTTAATCGTATACTCAATACGATTTTGAGCAGCTCCAAGCTTAGCTCGCTGAGTAGTAATCTTATCTACTGCAGCATCAATCTTCGATAGCGATGCACTAGCCGCTTCTTTAGTTAGCATATTCACGCTATTTAACCCCAGTGTAGTAGTATCCACCGAATCAATTTCCACGCTAACTTTCTGATCTTCGTTAGCCCCCACGTGGAAGTCAAACGTCTGCGTCGATGCTTCTTCAAATGCATTTATCGCCTCTGTTAGCGCTCTAATTTCATATACATATGCATCATATGCATCGATTTCTTTGTCAATATCTCCTGGGGCGGGGTCACCGTTGACTGTGGTTGTGATAGCTGTTAATTCTATATATGCATCTATACCATCTGTAATAGTCCCAGTAGGATCCATCGCCTTATCATAATAAGCTAACTTCTCTAGCAATGTCATTTCATAATAGCCATCAGCTTCTAAATCTAGTCCTTGCAAGTTCTCAGCAACAGCCGTGCCATCAGCCTGTAGTCCAGTCTCCATTTGAGATAGTATTTCATAAATATTATCCCATGCTGCAGTACTAGCAGCTCCACCAGCATTTCCAATTCCAAGGCCATTAGCTGCATTAGATGCAGTAGTAGTCATAGTGTAAGTATAATTCGCTAGCTCGTCTTTTTGCTTCTGCAACTCAGCTTCTAGCTCCTCCAGTGACATCTCGCTATAGTCAGTAGCCCACTTCTCCGAATCTGACATATTTAACGATTTATACTGCGCATCTAACGCCGCCAATATATCCGACCCATTGAAATACTCATCGCTATCAATATCCGTAGCCGTTAACGCTAGTAAGTCATCTAATACAGTCTGCCCTGAAATACTACTAAAATTAATAGCACTGTCACTGGCATTTAAAAGTCCACTTTCCTCACTGCCTGTGAGAAGGTCTCCATCAGAGTCCTTCAGCTCTGTAAAGGTCAACTGCTCTGCTAAAAGTAATTTCTGAGCTATAGTTAAATCTTCATAACTATCTGCATCATACCCTAGCGCATCAAAACCATCTTTAAATTTCTCATAATTCTCAGCATTAGCATATAGCTCATCCATTAAATTTACTAACGTTGTAGCATTAGTTATAGCATTTGCATTTATAGGAGTAGCACCATTGTTCTTTGAAGTATCAATGACAATAGCATTAATAGCATCGATTTGAGCTTGAGCATAAGCATTAAGTTCATCCGCATCAGCCTTAGAAATTAACGAATCAGTATATGGATTAAAAGCTTCCACATCAAATTCATCCTGCTCACCGCCGCCTAAAAGCACAATGCCATTAAACTCAGTCTTCTCGGAAATAGAGTTAATCTCATCCAACAGCTCCTGCACCTCAAGGTCAATCTTCTCGCGGTCCGAATCACTATAAGTATCATTCATCGATTGTATAGACAGCTCTCTAATACGCTGAAGCATATTATGAGTCTCCGATAGCGCCCCTTCAGCAGTCTGAATAAGCGATATACCATCCTGAGCATTCCTACTAGCCTGCTGTAATCCCGAAATCTGATTACGCAAAGTTTCCGAAATAGCAAGCCCTGCCGCGTCATCACCTGCACGATTAATACGCAGCCCCGATGCAAGCTTCTCCATAGAGCCAGCTTGGCCACCAGTGTTAATACCTAAATATCTATTTGCATTATAAGCCATAATGTTATTATTAATAATCATAATTTTATTCCTCCTTGAATACGTCCATTGGCATCCTTGCCATGTCTCTAATAAATTGTTACAGAAGGTCCGTTATTTATCTGTTTTATAACCTTCTATTACATATATCGGACAATTACATTACAACTTAACCCCTTTTTTGCATGTTTTTTACTTTTTTTACACAAAAAGGAGTTAATTTTTTGTAATACCAATGTAGATTAAGGATAATATGTAAGAGGAGCAAACGCCCCTCATCTATTTAAATAATAACCTAGCTTAATAATTGTAATACTTGATATGGGTTTTGATTAGCCTGCGTCAACATAGACTGCGATGCTTGAGTTAAAATGTTATACTTCGTAAGCTCCACCATCTCAGTTGCCATGTCTGTATCGCGGATTTGACTTTCTGCAGATTGCAAATTCTCGGTAGTGTTATCTACGTTTTTAACAGTATACTCAATACGATTTTGAGCAGCTCCAAGCTTAGCTCGCTGAGTAGTAATCTTATCTACTGCAGCATCTATCTTCGATAACGATGCACTAGCCGCTTCTTTAGTTAGCATATTCACGCTATTTAACCCAAGTGTAGTAGTATCCACCGAATCAATTTCCACGCTAACTTTCTGATCTTCGTTAGCCCCCACGTGGAAGTCAAACGTCTGCGTCGATGCTTCTTCAAATGCATTTATCGCCGCTGTTAGCGCTCTAATTTCATATACATATGCATCATATGCATCGATTTCATCATCAGCACTAACTGATGTAATCTTACCTAACGTTGCATATGCAGTTACAGCAGCTGTATTAACCCCAGTAGGATCCATCGCCTTATCATAATAAGCTAACTTCTCTAGCAATGTCATTTCATAATAACCATCCGCCTCTAAATCTAAAGCTAGTAATTTATCATCAGCAGCACTATTATCAGCCTTTAGCCCCGTCTCCATCTGAGATAATAATTCAAAAACTTTATCCCATTCCGGAGTAGTAGCAGTCGCACTTACATTAGAATCAGCATTAGCTGCCGTAGTAGTTAGACCGTAAATATAGTTCGCAAGCTCGTCCTTTTGTTTCTGTAACTCAGCTTCTAGCTCCTCAAGTGACATCTCGCTATAATCAGTAGCCCACTTCTCCGAATCCGACATATATAACGACTGGTACTGCTTATTTAACTCCGCCAATATATCAGACCCCGAATTATAATCATCACTATCAATATCCGTAGCCGTCACCGCTAATAACTTATCCAATGCAGTTTGTCCAGCAGTACTATTAGCAGTAATAGTACTAGGAGGAGTATTCTCCTTCGCAACTTCGTCATGTAACAATAATTTCTGTTCTATAGTTAAATCATAATAGCTTTCTGGATCATAACTTAGAGCTTTCATTGCAGTGTTAAACATCTCATAGTTAGCCGCATCTTCATATGCAGTATCCAATATATCTATAAGGTTTGTAACGTTAGTTATTTCATTTCCCGTTAAAGCAATCTTTGTATCATCAATGACAATAGCCTTAATAGCATCGATTTGTTCCTGAGCATAAGCATTAAGATCATCAGCATCAGCCTTAGAAATTAAAGAATCAGTATATGGATTAAAAGCTTCCACATCAAATTCATCCTGCTCACCACCGCCTAACAGCGTAATACCATTAAATTCAGTCTTCTCCGATATAGAGTTTATCTCATCCAACAGCTCCTGCACCTCAAGGTCTATCTTCTCTCTATCAGAATCGCTATAAGTATCATTCATCGATTGAATAGACAGCTCTCTAATACGCTGTAGCATATTATGAGTCTCCGATAGCGCCCCTTCAGCTGTCTGAATTAGCGATATACCATCCTGAGCATTCCTACTAGCCTGCTGTAATCCCGAAATCTGATTACGCAAAGTTTCCGAAATAGCAAGCCCTGCCGCATCATCTCCCGCACGATTAATACGCAGTCCCGATGCCAACTTCTCCATCGATCCAGCTTGCCCACCTGTGTTAATACCTAAATATCTATTTGCATTATAAGCCATAATGT
>MDSP01000334.1_pt1 | contig 9989 bp, 8 predicted proteins | sample 1005811 | NCBI WGS metagenome assembly MDSP01 (sample SAMN05526596, study PRJNA338239) | gut metagenome | isolation source: stomach gut content | host: Naso elegans | place: Saudi Arabia: Red Sea | collected 2011-04
TTAAAGACCTCTGTTTTGTTTTTTCTCTCTTTGCAGTTTTCTGTGAAGATCTACGTTCCAGCTTATATTTTGTCAATGCATCTGTGCAAGAGGTAGTGTTTGCCAGCACCACAGGGACATTGGTGCCCTGTCCTGCCGCAGGCGTGCCCCCTGTCTCACTGCGCTGGTACCTGGCCACCGGCGAGGAGATCTATGATGTGCCAGGGATCCGCCATGTGCACTCCAATGGCACCCTTCAGATCTTCCACATCCCCCCTTCCAGTTTCAGCAAACTCATCCACGATAACACCTACTATTGCACAGCGGAAAACCCCTCAGGGAGAATCAGGAGCCAAGATGTCCACATTAAGGCTGGTCAGTTTCTCTGCTCATGAATCCTACACAAAGTCAACAATCGTGGTCTATTATAAGGAGTAGCTTTTCCTGTTAACAGTTTTTTTCTCCTCCTCCAGTACTTCGAGAGCCCTACACTGTCCGGGTGGAGGACCAGAAAGCCATGAGAGGCAATGTGGCGGTCTTCAAGTGCATTATCCCTGCCTCGGTGGAGGCCTACATCACTGTTGTGTCCTGGGAGAAAGACACAATGTCAATCAATGCTGAAAGTAAGTCATGCCATGTTTCTTTTATACTGTAACGTGAGAAAGTTAAAAGTACAAGTGAACATGTCTGGTAGTGTGAAATTTGGCATCCCTATTTAGTTACTGATGAGGATCTTCTTACTTTGTAAGATTCTTATTCAGTAATTGTTTCGAGAGATTATGCTTAAGACAGCCTGAATGATTGATTTGATTTAAGTGTGAAACGTTTTAGAATTTGAATATTACAACATTAATTTAGATGCTAATTTACATAATACAAAAAAAAAAACCTGCAGAGAAGTTTCATAGCACAAAAGCAGATTTATTGATGGATTCAACAGCGCTGTTAGATTAGGTTTTTTGAAAAGGTGAAAAGTTTGTTTGGAAAAATGAAAATACATCTGGCAGTCACACAATGAGGAACAAGACTCAGCTATATTATTTTGAGCTCATTAAAAAACATGGTCATATATTAGAAATTCTTTAGCAGTAACACCACACCTCAAGTAAAATACAGGTCCCACTTTTGTTGATGGTGGATGGTCAAGATTAATATCATACTGATCCTTAAAAATATTATTAGTAACACCTTAAATAAAATGTATCCTGGTCAAATGAAGGGGTGTTTGTCATGTCATAAGCTTCGTGTCAGCAGAGATGTGTGTGGTTGGACCTGACTGTACGAATCTTCTGATACGAACCAACACAAAGACCTACCTTGTACCAGCTAGCCATGCCAATCGTGTGTCTGTGTGTGTCTGTATTTTCATGTCTGCCTGACCCAATGACAGTGAGACCCCGCTCCTCTTCCCCAGCCTGGTCTTCCATGAGAGCACAGGCTGCCAGCCATGTCACTTAGTCTCTGTGTATTGACCCATTTCTCTGGCTGATAGGAAGCACTGCAGCACTCCGATCATTCAAATCACTTAAATGGAACGCTCGTCCGCATGATTGTTTCCCAGCCCTGGGGGGCAAATTCAGTTTATGTGGGGCATTTAGCAAACTCAATAGACAAGAGGTAATGTCATTTTGCTTTTGGATGGAGGGCAAATGCTGGCTAGCGACTGCTTTTTTTTTGTTGATGTTTCACATTTGTCCATTGAGGCAAAATCAGCCATGTTGAAATCTATAACAATCTCTTAATTGTCCATAAATGGATATGCCACAAGCATGTTTTAGTATATGGGTATATCCAGGGTTATGTTTACCATGCATTTTAGGACTTTATGAAGTTATCAGTGAATTATTTTACAGTATGGCTAAAAGTTTGCACTGAATATTTCAGAATGCTTGACCTTTGTGAGGGGGAAAAAAATTCAGCACTGACAAATCAAAGTGTTTATCTTGAGCGATAAAAATGATCACATCTGTAGCCCTCATCCCCTTTGGTTTTACTCTTTAAACGTTTATTTAAATGTATTCTTATTATTACACTTTACTTCCTTATTGTCAATACTTTCTCCCCCTATCAACTTTGCTGATTGTCCCCCTAAGAGAAGGGAACTTAAATGCTATTGTAGCAGATTTAGTAAATGCTGTTTATCATTTTTAGCAGGATAAGTCATAACGTAGTCTAACGCAAATTGTAGCTTATCGCCCACACTAGCACCTTTAGGCGTGCCTGCTGCAATAAGGTCATCGCCCGTTATAGCTAACATCTTTAGATTGTAGCATTCATTGTTATCGATAATTTCAGCTTTAAGCTGCTTAGCTACTTCTACGCTTTTGCTAACGCTTTTTAGGTTAAGGTATTTATCTAATAACTCAGGCCCCATATGATATAATAGCTTTTTAATAACCCGCTTATATACATTAATAGCAGCCAAATCTACTGGCTGTTGGCCTGCATTTTCGGGACCTAAATAGGGGTAGTGTTGCACAATTAAATTAACATTTTTAATTGTCTTATTATCCCACTTTAAATCCTTCATAAATGGTTGCGCTATATCAGCAAACTGGATAAGCAGCGCGCTATAGCGAGTGACTACATCTGGCTCCAGTTTAGATATAGTATTAATTATTTGGCTATAATTTTCGCTAGCACATATAGGCTCTAAATACTTAGATATATACTTAGCAAGCTCTAATTTTTGGATTATTATAAGCCCCTCGGTGCTTTTTGCTAAACAAATTTTAGTAAACTCATCGCGAATTCGTTCTTTACTTATATAAGCTAACAAATGGTTTAGTTTATATATATTTTGCATAGTCACATCATCTATAGTAAAATTAAGTTGAGCCGCAAATCTTACCGCGCGTAAAATGCGCAGCGCATCTTCTAAGAAGCGTTCGCTTGCATCTCTAACACAGCGTATAATACGGTTATTAATATCCGCTTGTCCATCGTATGGGTCAATATACCCACTGCGCGGATTAAATGCAATCGCATTCATAGTAAAGTCTCGCCTAGATAAGTCTTTATAAATATCAGTAACAAACGTTACATCATTTGGCCGCCTATGGTCCGTGTACTCGCCTTCAGTGCGGTAAGTAGTCACTTCAAAGTGGTCCTTATTAATTATAACCGTAACCGTGCCATGAGCTATTCCCGTATCATATGTGCGCGCAAAGATTTGCTTAACTTGCGCCGGTGTTGCAGATGTAGCAATATCCCAATCATTGGGCTTGTGGCCTCTAAGCATATCGCGAACGCATCCGCCTACGATATAGGCTTCGTAGGCATTTTGTTCTAATTTGTTAATAATAGTTAGTACATCTTGTGGTATCAAATTAGCCCCTCATTTCGTTTAATTATTACTTATATAAAACGCATTGGCTACATGCATTTTACTACATGTATTTGATTATCAAACCAAACAGTTAGTAAAATATCGTATAAATCGTATTATCCAATTTTTACTTTCAAAATTTTTAAGTTTCTATATTTAGAAATTATATATTTTAGGCATACTGTTCACCTTTACGCAGTCAGAAAAAATAGCTTCGTTCCACGCTTTAAGTTTAGTTAATCCTTTTTTTATGATATTGTAACTACCGTTTACATCGGCATTAATAAGTGTATCACCAGGTTTAAACAACCCTCTAGTAATACGCCTACCAACATATGTTTTCTTTTTTTCAATTTTTTCGTTATCCAAAAAGCTACATTTACTAGTATACGCTTCTTCTTGCAGAATTACTTTTATGCCCACAAGTTTACACTTATATTTTAACAATTCAATAAACCGCTTGAATGGTAAATGGGTAAAAATACGATTAGTTTTAGTAGGCAAATTAATGTTTTGTTTCCACTCTTTGTTATACCCAATTACTAAGGTATTCACCTGATTTGAAACTAGATAATTCACTAAATAGCTACTAGATTTATGCAAATAGTCATTCAACTTTCTACTTCGTTTACCATATAAATTATTTATTAAATTGCTACTATAATTTTTCTTAGGCAATTTAGATTTTTTTTCTCCAATCAGTTTATTATATTTTTCGTTAATACTCTTTAAAGACTTGCCATTAATAATGAACGGACTGAACACATTACTTGTAATAGTCGCTAAATTATTCACACCTAAATCAATACTAGCATACCTACCATTATCAAAATGTGATTTTTCTTCTACATTGTACCCAACACAAATATCTATATGGCCTCCTCTAGGTACTATTTTTACAAATGTAACAGGTAACTCTCCCACAAAAATTTCTATGTCTTCCTTAGATAATTTTACATACCCTGCCTTTTTAAATGACAATGCTTGTTTAGTAAAATGCACAACTTGTCTACCATTTTTAGGTAAATATTTAGGCCCTCTTATAGGTTTATTATATTTTTTTGCTTTCTTTAACTTAATCAAGTGAAAAAAGCTCTGAAAAGCTTGATTAATTAACTGTAAAGTAAATTTCAAAACTTTAGCTGGTAAAGCTCTATAATCTGGATTATCAGTTGAATTAAACAATACATCCATGTGATTATAATCCAAGTACTGTTTGTCTTTGAAGTATTGCATCCTAACATTATATAAAGTAGCATTATATAAATTTTTGCTAAAAAAGCATAATTCATCAAGCCTAGCATAACGTTCATCGTTAGGTTTAATCGTTTGTATTTGAACTTGATACATCCTTTACTAAAGCTCCTCCTCTACACATCGTTTAACTTTGCCCCTTAGCCCATACAACTTCTCGCTAAAAGAATGGATTATAGAACATAAATCCTCGGCTAACTCCTCTTCTAAAGATTTTGCAGCCACTTCATTTGATACTATAATAATTTCAGTATTATGAAATTTACAAATAGTTTCTATATAATTAAACCCAAAGCGAGTTAATCTATCTTTATAGTTAATAAAAATTCTATTAACTTTACCCATTAAAACCATATCCATTATTTTTAATAACTGCTTACGATTGTCATTGAGGCCGCTGCCTATTTCCTTAAACACTTCAACATTCAAGGGATTTTGAGTAGCACAAAAAGCCAAAATCGTATTTAATTGTCTATCTAAATCGCCTTGTTTTTCCTACTTATGAGTAGATACTCTAGCATAGACATAGACAATGTCTTTCCTTTCCTCAGGAGTATAAATTAACCCCTTATTAGCTAAATAATTTATTTTTAAAATGGTTGTCAAGCCTATACAAATTAGATACCTAAAGTCAAACAAATAAAAACATTGGCTTAGAGGAAAAAATAATTTAAAATATCGATGACCTTTAATTTATTTTTTTCTCTTAGCCCTAAACCAAGTAGGATAATCCCCCTACTTTTTTTGGGTAAAATAATCATTGTGTAAACCCTGAGTATTAAAGGTCTATAAGTAATTATGATTACTTTTTTTAAATTGTATGTTTTAGAGTTTTTTTTATATTTTAAATTGATATCAGTTTTAGCCTCTAAGCTTTGATAACCAAAGCTTTAAAGCTGTTTTTTTTCCAAAGAAAATTTTTATTTAATCATCTATTCAGATCTAGTGTTTTGATGCCTTTTAAGTTATAACCATCTGCATATTTTTTGTACTTACCTTTTTTATTTTTTTTCTTATGATAAACTGTTTTTGTTTCATACATATTTTCGATTAATTTAGTTATCTCTCTAACTTTTTTATCTAAACTTTTATTAACGACTCTTTGGTAATACGCCTATGATTTCCATTACTTCTAATTTCTTTTAGTAACCCTTGATTACAATAGCAACTTACAACCTTAGGATGTACCCCTATAATTACTGAAGCTTCTTTTGGCGTATATAATTTTTTTGTAAAATCATTTAATTTAAACACAATATTCCTTCTCTCAAAAGCGATTGTACATCTGATTCGTTAAGATGTCAAGGAATAAAAATGTATATTTTTCTTTTTTTCTTCTAATTATGCTATTTATAAAAACCAGTTTCGCACACTAAAATAACTGAATGATTTCTTGTTTATCCATCCCAGCTCCAAGCGCCAACATCAACTTAATACGCGCTTTCGGCCCTCGCATCTCACCGCCCATAATAGCGCCCAATGTCGCAAGCTCTTTACCGCCACCTTCATATCCATACGATTCAAACACTCGCCCTGCATTACATCTAGATACGATAACAACTGTTACTCCTATAGATAATGCGTATTTAATGCCAGCAATCATTTTAACAGGCAAATTACCACGCCCTAAGCCTTCGATAACAATGCCTCTAGCACCTGAATCAACTGCAAATTTAATAAGCCTATCATCCATATCCATAACAGCTTTAATTAAATCAACTCTGCGCTCAATCTTATCAGCTTCAATATATTGCCTTCTCGCAATATCTCTATATAAAATTAAATCGTTATTATCAATAATCCCCACAGGGCCGTATGGCGAGCGAAATGTATCTAGCGATAGCGTATTAGTTTTAGTAACCTCGCTAGCCAAATTTACCTCATTATTTAGCACAACCAAAACGCCTTTATTACGCGCTTTAGCAGAGCTTGCAGTACAAACTGCGGCGGCTAAATTACTTGGGCCATCGTAACCTAGCTCGGAACTATTTCTCATAGCACCTACAACAACAATAGGCTTAGTGTTATCTATTGTTAGCTCCAGAAAGTAGGCAGTTTCCTCTAAAGTATCAGTACCATGAGTTACTATAACTCCTGAAATATCGTCCTGTGCAAGTTTATCAAGAATAATTTGTTTAAGCTCAAAAAGCTTATCAAACGTCATATGAGGACCTGGAATTTCGCAAAAATTAATAATTTCAATCTGTGCTAACTTATCTATATTATAAACCATCGAAAGTATTTGTTCGCCTGATAGCGTAGGAATTGCAGCTCCTATATTTTCATCTACAGTCATAGAAATCGTCCCACCGGTAAAGATAATACAAACTTTAGGTTTTTGCATGGCATTATACCTCCAATATGCTAAAAATTTCGCTAGGCAAGCGGTATTGGGGCCTTCGGCCCCGCCGTAAACATACTTAAAATAAAGCAGACCGCTAGGCAAGCTGTATTCCTTAAACATGCATACCGCACCTACTAAATAAACTAGTGATAAATTCGTCCGCGCTATAATCTTGTAACAACTTTACAGTACCCACACTTACTTTATCTTCATTACATTCTTCTTCATTATTATATGCATTATCAGCTTGTTGTTGTGTTAATAATAAATAGCAACCCGACCGCGCCAAAACCCACTTTTTAAAATCCTTCTCTATTTTGCTATTTTTAACATAATGCGGGTAGAAAAATATTTCTTGTTCTTGGGAACTGTAAAATAGATAAGCCTTAGTTTCTTCGCTAACTCTGCTAACTTGCAATTTACCAACACGCTCACAGACCCATCTAGACAAATCTTGCTCAACTTGCTCATCTGTTACATCATCCGGATAACTAAATACATCATTTTCACTATCGACATAAAACAAATAATTTTTCATTTAATTTTCCCCCTATTATTGTGAATATTTACTAAATTATTATATATATATTATACAATGTATTATCTAATATAAATAGAGTATATTACTATTATGTCAAGTTTATGATAAGAAATAATACCCAATAACTTTATTTAGCGCGACTTATCGTTTGAATTAGCGTTTAAATTAGCAAACGCAGCTGCAAATGCAAAGTTGCCTTCATCTTGCTTATCTTGATTTTTCAAATAACTTTGCACGGCCTTTTTATCCGCCTTACTTCCTCCGCTACGATACTTCTTATTAAACGACTCCGCTCGCTCCTTAAATCCACACCCCGGACAAACGTATGACTGCGCATCCTTATGCCCCTTAAGCTCCAGCTTCTTATGACATGTTGGGCATTTGGTATTTGTAAATTTGCTTATATCCACTTTATAACCGCATTCTCTATCCTGACAAACATGTCTCACCCCTATTTTAGTCTTCACTTCCAACAAATTTTTATTACACTGCGGACACTTTTTTCCCGTTTTATTATCATGATTAAATCTAGCATCGCTATTTTTAACCTCATTTACCAACTTAGTAGTATACGCTTTCATATCGTTAATAAACTCTTTGTCGCTTTTCTTACCCTTACTAATCAAATCAAAATCCTGCTCCCATTTAGCAGTCATAACTGGCGACTTTAGCTCCGTTGGCACCAGCTCTATCAACTGCTTACCTTTGGATGTTGGCGTTATCGTCTTATCATTCTTTTCTATATAATATGAATTAAACAGCTTATCTATAATTTCCGCCCTAGTTGCCACTGTGCCTATACCGCCTGTCTCGCCTAACGTTTTAGCTAAGTTGGATGATATATTCATTACCTGGTGCGGCTTTTCCATTGCTGCTAACAATGTTCCCTCATTAAACCTAGTAGGCGGCTTAGTCTTATCTGCCTTATACGCCACATTATCTATAGCTAGCGTTTCACCTTGCTTAATCGGCGGCAACTCCTTTTTATCATCCACCTCATCTTCATCATCATCCACACCATCCTTATACAACGCGCGGTAGCCTTCGCTTTTCACTACTCGCCCTCTAGCTATAAACGTTTCATCCGCTATTTTACATGTAACTGTAGTTTGCAAATATTCATATGGCGGCATAAATACTGCCAGAAACCGCTTTAACACCAAATCGTAAATCTTCTTTTCATCTGCTGATAAACTTAGCAAATTAACTCGCTCCTCTGTAGGAATTATCCCATGATGGTCCGATACTTTATTATTATCGGCAAACCTTTTATCCACTTTTATATTTTGCTTACTAAGCCCCGTTGCTACTGCTCTATACTCTCCTACTGCCACTGCTTGGAACCTATCTTTTAATGTAGGTACAATATCGGTAGTTATATGCTTAGAGTCAGTACGCGGATAAGTTAATATTTTATGCTGCTCATATAAACGCTGCATTATAGATAACGTCTCCTTCGCTGAATAACCGAATATTCTATTGGCATCGCGCTGCAGTTCGGTTAAGTCGTAAAAAATAGGCGAGTAGACTTTCTTTAACGTATCCTTAACAGCATCCACTTTAGCCGCGCTTCCCGTTAGCTTTTTAACCATAGCTTTAGCTTCAGCCTCATCCCACAAACGACTGTTGCCTTTATCGTCTTGCCATCTTAATATAACCTTTTTGCTAGATGCGGTTATAGTGTAATAATTTTTAGGCTTAAAAGTATTGATTTCATGCTCGCGGTTAACAATCATAGCTAACGTGGCGCTTTGCACTCTGCCGGCTGATAGTTGCGCATTAAACTTACATGTTAGCGCGCGAGTTACGTTAAGGCCTAGTATCCAGTCCGCCTCAGCTCTACACACTGCTGCTTTATATAGATTATCATACGTAGATGCTGGCTTAAGATTATTAAAGCCGTCTCGAATAGCCTTATCCGTTTGAGACGAAATCCATAAACGCTGCATAGGCTTCTTAAATCCACACTTTTCAACAATCCACCTAGCAACCAGCTCCCCTTCTCTGGCAGGGTCAGTTGCGATTATTAAACTATCCACATCAGCGCGGTTTAAAACTTTTTTAACATCGCTAAAATGCTTAGACGTTTTGGAAATAACCTCAGTCTTTAAATGCTTAGGCAACATAGGCAAATTCTCGATGCTCCAATTTTTATATTGCTCGCCATATCTTTCTGGCGTAGCTAACGTTACTAAATGGCCAAGCCCCCATGTAATAATATACTTATCACCTTCCAAAAAGCCCGCGCCTTTACGATGGCAGTTAAACACCTTGGCAATATCCCTGCCAACACTTGGCTTTTCTGCCAACACTACTATTTTTCCCATATTTAAAAACCTACCTTTCAAAAATTCATAATAAACTAATCTTCGACTAGAAAAAAAAGACGACATGCGCCGTCTCTTTTACAATGATACATCCTCAGTCATAATAGGACGAATTCGCTCAAGCACCATATCAAGGGCAACGCGGTTGTAGCCACCCTGAGGTACAATAATATCGGCCCGCTTCTTACTAGGCTCCACAAACTGCTCATGCATAGG
>MDSP01000336.1_pt1 | contig 9988 bp, 7 predicted proteins | sample 1005811 | NCBI WGS metagenome assembly MDSP01 (sample SAMN05526596, study PRJNA338239) | gut metagenome | isolation source: stomach gut content | host: Naso elegans | place: Saudi Arabia: Red Sea | collected 2011-04
GAGTTCAGATTCTTCAGTCCGGCCTTGTTACTTGTAACAGCGGTTTCTTATCCCAAAAACACGCAGTCCATCACAACAGGGAACTAACAATTAGCAAAACAATACATGGACAGGACTAAAATCAATGTTATGCTGGTGTCATTTATCGAAGGTGCAATTTGTAAAATCCCAGTACCTGCTCCAGCAATATAGGGGACAGTGTTGCACCCAGTTTTGATGCATGCCCAATGCACTCAGAGCCAACGAGAACCTGGGCAATGTCATCATCTAGTCTATCCTGAATCATCAGTATATAACAGTAAATGCATTCAAAGTGGACAGCAGAGCAAGAATGTGCTAAATCCAAGCAATACTGAAACTCCGATTCAGTCCTAATAATACTGCCAATGTTGTTTCGCCATCCTCACAAGTGGCGTTAGTGTAACTTTACAGTTCAACGCTACAGTAAAGCTTACTTAGCACCGTTTTAGCAACAACACAGTCTGCAGACTATGCCCGGCCTCCGCATCAAAAACACCGTCACCACTTATAATCCTCAAGGCGTGTATCATGTTTTGGCGACAAGCGATAATATAGGGATTTTGTCTTTTGATATATCTTTTGTTTCAAACAGCTATGCAGAACAGCCCGCTCTGGCAGCCCTTGTGGATTACATAGCCACAGCCGACATAGAAAGACCTACGCAGCAGTTTTTGTCTTTGAATGCGCCCGCAGCCCAGTCCATTACCAATCTGGCTCAAATCACCAATGTGGAAACGCTGGTGCAGGCGGCTTTGGATAATCCGCAGTTCTTTGCTGATGTGATTTCCAATATTCCTTTTATACCCGAAGAGCAGAGGGTGATGATACAAAATCTACTCACCTCTACCAATCAGGCAATCACCAGCAATATGGCGGACATAGCCAGGAATTATTTGAGCCGGCCCGATATGCTGGACGGGATTTTGTCCGATACCAATGTGCTGGGTATGCTGGCGGAGGATGAGGCGGCTTCCAATCTGGAGCTTGCCGAAGAGATATTGCAGGGCTATTCTAATTTTAATATGACGGATATTTCTAATATAGCGGGAAATATCAGCGAAGGGGTCTTGTCGCCGGCTGAGGATTTGATACAGCCTTATGACGAGAATCTTATTTACAATCCCGCTTTTCCCGATATAGATGTGCAGAATGTGCTGTCCATAGCAGGGCTGCAGCAGGTAGTGCAGAACACCCTCGCCACCAGAGGGGCTGAATCCATAGAAGATGTAATCGCCAATACCAATGCGCCTACTTTGTTTGAGGAGATACTGCTGTCGAATCTTACGGAAGCGCCTTTTACCAATGCTGTGAGTTTCAATCCTTTTGCCAACAGACGACCTGTGGGCAATGCGGCTTTGGAGATAGAAAGGACGGTCGCCGCTCTGGGCAGGCAGTTTTATGTGCAGGAAAACGAAGACTTCAAAAACAGGCTTTTGGCTTTGGATAATGCGGAGCTGGAGAATCTTTTTAAGGCTTTGTTTGAGCAGACCAGCTCGGCTATGAATCTCATTCCCGTATTTGAAAACGCGGGTATAAACATAAGGGAGATTTATGATTTGTGGCTGGAGGGGGATTTCGTCTCTATAGTGCAGGGGGTGGATTCCAGTATTATAGCGGAGCTGTTGAGAAGGCTGCCGCGTTACAATATAGAAACCAAAATGTCTCTCATGCAGACAAACTTCCAGCTGCCCTTTATCAGAAACATACACCACGATGCCGATACTTTTTATGTGGCAATGGGTACAAACGGCGCGCAGATAGTGGACAGGGTGACTTGGGAGGTGGTGGACACCGTTAAGAAGCAGTTTTCCGATATAAGCACTATACTGCCTTTTAAATTCGGGAACAGGGAATATTATATCATAGCCGATGAGCTTGACGGCTTGCTGCTGCACAGAAAAGAGAAAGACCGCAGCGTGGGGCGTTTTGTCTCGAGGATTTCGCTGGTAGGCGAAGTGATGGATATTTATCCTTACGAAAATGTTATCTGGGTTGCCGACGGTTCTAACGGTGTGCTTGCTGTCAGGGTAGAGAGCGATATGTCTATGATTATAGAGGCGGAAGTCTATCAAAAGCCCGGTGTCGCCTTCGGTATAGGTACGGCAAGGCGGAGGGAGGTTTTGGCGACTTACGGCCCTGACGGATTAAAGCGTTTCAGGATAACCAATGTGCAGGCGACAGGTTCTCTGCTCACAGACGCCAATACTGTGCAGGTCGAGGCGGGGCGGTTGGATTTTGTGGACAGGATGATTTTGTGGAGCAGAAACTCCAGCGCCGCTCAGTTTTTTAGAAGGATATTTTAGATGATTTTGCTGTTGTTTATTTTTATTGCGTCCGGAGGGATTTACGGCTCTGAGGCTTTTTCGGAGCTTAGGGATTTCCAGCTGGGCAGCACTGCGGATTTCAGCGGAGAGCTGGAGTCTTCCAGCGCGGACAAACTCATAGCCGGCAGGGTCAAAAAGCCTTACAGGGTGGTTGTCAATTACAGCAGCAGGTCGGGGCTGGAGCTGGTGGTGGAGGACGCAGAGCCTTTTTACAGGAATATGCTGGAGTCTTATTACCGTTACGTCAATAATATAATTTTTCCTATTTTGGACAGCGCCGCCTACAACAGGCTGCAGAAGAGATTTAAGTCGGAGAGCAAAAACGGCGTCCATCATCTTTCTTTCAGGAGGGGGGACGACGACATACGCTATGAGATGAAAACAGGCAGGCAGGGCTTGGTGGATGAGATAGAATACTTTGAAAACGGCAAGAAGATTTATTATCTGAGATTGAGCTGGGTGGACATGGGCGGAAAATACGCCGTCAGCGAAGTGAAAAGCGTTTCTTATTTGAAAACCAGACAGGCTGCGGACTTTAAAGTGAAAAATATTTTAGTCTTGGAGTGATTCTCTAAGTGTATGCGGTGTATGTGTTTATATTTGAATGTTTTTATGTTTTGAAAATAAAATACTAAAATTGAATATTTTTTTGTGATTTTACTTGATATTTTGTTAAAAATTGTGGATAATGTAATTAATATTTAATTTTATTACACAGAATGGAGTGATATATGAGTTCTCAGGATATCTTTTTACAAGCAATGAGCAGCGATGATTCCCATCAGCAGCAGTCCCAAAGGGGAGATGTTATCAAGGGGAGAGTTGTTGCAAAAACCGACAACGGCTTCCTCGTGGATACAGGAGGAAAATCCGAAGCGGTGCTTCCAAATTCGGAAATCGTCGGTACTGTAAATGTCGGAGACGAGATTGATGTCGTGGGTATCAGAGCCAAAGAAGGCACAGCGCAGGTTTCGCAGAAAGAAGCCGTAAAAAGCAACAGCATAGTTAAAATTCAGGAGTCTTACGAAAACGAAACTCCCGTAAAAGCAAAAATCGAAAGAGTAATCAAAAACAGAGAGTCCAAACCCGTAGGATACGGCGTATCCGTAGACGGGGTCGAGGCTTTTCTGCCTTTCTCGCACATAAGAGTGCCTAGAGACAACGAAGACGAATTGATAGGGCGCGAGTGCGATGTCGTAGTCATCAAGATAGACAGAGACCGCGTGACCGTATCGGAACGCCTCATCAGAGACAAGCTGCAGCAGCGGTATTTTGATGATTTTGCGGCTGCCCACCAGCCCGGCGACAGGCTCAATGCGACTGTGGACAGCGTGGCTGACAGTTTTGCTTTGGTGAATGCCGAGAATGTCAATATGTTCCTGCATATTACGGAGTTTGATTGGAAGTATGTCAAGAACTTCAGAGACGTAATCAAAGTGGGGGATAATTTTGAAGTCATTATCGATTCTATAGACCCTGTCAAAAGGTCTGTGAGGGTTTCGAGAAAGGCAGCTGTAGAAAACCCTATGACTGCTTTCTTCGCCCAGCATAAAGCCGGCGATAATATTTATGCAAACGTAGTAAGATTCGCTAAAGGCGTCGCTATCTTGGAAAACGAGGACGGCGTGGAATTTGTACTGCCTGTGTCGGAGATGAGCTGGGTAAACAAAGTTTCAGACCCTAAACAGCTTTTGAATATAGGCGACAGAGTGGAAGTCAAGGTGAAAGAAATGGATGCCGAAAGAGGACGCGTAGTTGTTTCTTTGAGGGATTTGCTTGAGAATCCATGGTCTTCCGCCGAAACCAAATACGCTCTGAACACCACTCATCACGGGAAAGTTACTTCTATCACTGATTTCGGGATTTTTGTGGCTTTCGACGACGGATTGCAGGGCTTAATCAGAAAAGAAGACATAGAATGGAACAACAACGACGTAAACCTCAATGACAGATTCAAGAAGGGCGACGACGTTACAGCCGTAGTCCTCAACATAGACGCTCCAAAAGAAAGAATCAGACTGGGTATCAAACAGCTCTCCGAAAATCCTATGCAGAATTTCGCAGACAACCACCCTGTGGGTTCTGTCGTGTCAGGCACTGTGGAAAAGCTCTTGAAAGACGGTATAGACGTGTCTTTGGAGAACGGTCTCACGGGATTCGTGCATATCTCCCAGCTGTCTTCGGAGAATGTAGACGACACCAAAAACTTCTGCAAAGAAGGCGACACTGTGCAGGCTGTTGTAAGAAGGCTTAATGTTCCGCAGCAAAAAATAGAACTGAGCATAAAAGAATTGGCTCAAGCCGAAGAAAAAGACGAAATCCAAAAAGTATTGGATGCGCAGAAGCAAGACGTGCCTACTCTAGGCTCTCTTCTCGGCGATGTCTTTAAAAAGAAATAAGGGATAGATATGAACATTGAAAATGCTTTAGATTATCTTTTGAGAAGAAGAATCGTGGTTCTTGGGATTTTGGCAGCTGTGCTGCTGTTGTCCCTAGTGCTGGGATTTATGTATAATTCCAGAGTGGAAAGCGAAACCCGAGCCAGACTGCTCTTCGACGACGCGTGGCAGAAAGTTTTTGTCGTGCTGAACGAGATGCAGAATCAGCCCGAGCAGAGATACACGCCAGACCTTCCCGTTTATCCTCAAGTCAAGCTTATGTATCAAGAAGCGGCTATGGATTTGGAGGCTTTGGTCTATGATTATTCCGATACTGTGGCTGCAGCCAGAGCTGTATTGCTGATACAGACCATGTCCCAGCTTTCCAATATCAATCTAATGCTGGACGACCCGTCTTTGATGCCGTCGCTGGTCAGTCAAATTGATACAGTCAAAGAGAAGCACCCTGATTTCTGGGGTTCTGTAATCGCCTTAAACGAAGCTGTTTTGGCGGAGCAGAAGCTGGATTTCACGACGGCTTATGATTATTATCATGAGGCGCTGAGTTTGGACAAACAAAAATATATAGCGGATTATATCTTGGTCGCCTTAGGCAGAAATCAAGAAACGCTGAACAACAAAGAACTTGCTTTGGAATATTATCAAAGGGCGGTTGACGAGTATCCCGAGTCAGTATGGCTGTCTTTCGCAATGGGTAAGCTGTACACTTTGTCTCAATAAATTTATAAAAGAAAGCAAGAATATATGTTCTTGCTTTCTTTATGTTTGTAATCAAAATATTTACGGGGTTTGCAATGCCGCATAACAAACAAAATCCTCTGCTAGACAGCGACAACATAATGTATTCTATAGTGCGGATTTCGCTGCCTATGATGGCGACGGGGCTGTCCGATGCCTTGTATAATATGGTGGATTCTATATTTGTGGGCAACTTCGTGGATGAGAGGGCTTTGGCAGCTCTCACAGTCAATAATATTATACAAAACTTTCTGCTTGCTTTGTCCACGCTCTACGGGGCGGGGATAGTCTCCATAGTGTCAAGAGCCTTAGGGGCGAAAAATTATTCAAAAGTCAACGACACCATAGTCAACGGCGGATTTTTATGTTTTGCGACTACGGCGTTTTTTTCTTATATGTTGTTATTGAATCTCGACCCTGTGCTGTTTTATTTGGGGTCTTCGCTGGAGACTCTCGTTTACAGCCGCCAGTATGCCAGCGTGATTTTGTTTTTCGGATTTCTCGTGCCTACAAACGGCGTGCTTATGGGCGTGCTTAGAGCCAGAGGCGAGGTCAGAAGCATAATGATGTTGGCCGTGCTGGGAGCAAGCGCAAATATAACTTTGGATTTTATCTTTATAGTGATATTGAGGTGGGGCGTCAGCGGGGCTGCGTGGGCTACTATATGTTCCCAGTCTGTGGTGACTTTCTTTCTGCTTAGAAGGATACATTATTTTTATAACATAAGCTTTAATTTTTCTTATTTGAGGCGTATGAGCTTTAAGATGGTGGCGGAAATTTACAGCATAGGTATATCCAATTTCTCCAGAGTGTTTACTTTTGTGCTTATGGGTATCTCCGCAAACGCCGCCCTAGCGCCTCACGGTACAGCCGCCCTCGCCGCCTACGGTATAGTGCAGAGGATAATGCAGATGGCTTATCAGCCTATCTTCGCGTCGAATCTCGGCACTCAATCGCTGATAGGCTACAATTACGGGGCGGGCAGATATGCCAAAGTAGGCGACATAATCAGAAAAGCTGTGATGTTCGCGACGCTTTTGGGGATACCGCCCGCTATAGTGCTGCTCAGCCAGCCTCATGCGATTTTCAATATGTTTACCGATTCGGAGCTGACTCTGCAGTATGCGGATTCCATGTCCAGAGTCGTAGGCTCTACGTTTTTCCTGTACGGGCTGCAGGTGTTCTCCACAGGGGCGCTGCTGGCTATGGGGCGGGCGAGGATAGCTTTTTTTGTTTCTATATTGAGACCTGCCGTGATGGTCTTATGTATGAATATCCTGCCTAGAGTTATGGGTCTGAGCGGGGTATGGACTACGTTCCCTGTTACTGATTTGATAGGCAGCACGATAACCGCTCTTGTCATGGTCAGGGAGCTGAGGAATTTAAAGACCAAGTCGCTGGAGGCTTTGGAGACTGAAAATTTTTAAAATGTTGCAATGAGGGGGATTTTTGTTTATTATTAGTTTAAACAATTAATTATTTTATAGTTAATTAGGGGCAAATTGATGATAGATAAGATAAAATCCAAACAGCATAAAATCGATGCTCTAGACAAGAAGATAGCAGAAACGGAAACCAAACTCTCAAAAGAAGAGGCGAGGCTGCAATCGGGAAAAAAGGGCGTCATGCATACGGAAACAGCTTTGACTGAGGCAAAATTGTCCCATGAAGAGTCGGAGCTGTCGAAAACGGAAAAACCCCCAAAAGCTCCCCGTAAAAGCCTTGTGCATTGGTATCTGAAAAGAAAAATCAAAAAACTCAAAAAACAAAGACAGCAGTATTTTCTCGAGCTGCATCCCGGCGGGGATTATTATCCCGATGAGCATATAGCCGAAGAAAGCCAAAAAGAACTTCTGGACGACGACAACACCGCTAAACTCCTGATAAAACTCGCCGTGCCTGCAATGGCGGGGAATCTTATGGCGTCTATGTATGCGCTGGTGGATTCTATATTTTTGGGGCATTTTGCGGGGTCTGAAGCACTCGCCGCCATAGGCGTTTACAATACCATAAATATAATGTTTTTTGCTATGGGCAATACTTTTGCGATGGGGCTGGGTCCTTTGCTGTCTATATCCTTAGGCAAGAAGCTTTATAAAAACGCCAAAAACGAGCTGGTCACCATCAGTTATACGGCGCTTTTTGTTTCTACTGCGGTGTCTATAGTGTTTTTGATATTTTTAGACCCTATACTCACTCATATAGGCGCTGTGCCTGAAATCATGCACGAGACCAGGACTTTCACGAGGGTGGTGTTGTTTTTCGGATTTGTGTCGCCTACAAACAGCGTCATCATGGCTATACTACGCAGCAGGGGCTACGCAAAACGAAATATGTATGTAGCTTTCATAGGGGCTTCTCTCAATATAGCTCTGGATGCGGTGTTTATAGTGTGGTTCAAGTGGGGTATACTGGGCGCTGCCATAGCTACGGTAACAGCCCAGTCCTGCGCTTTTATTACTTCTATAGTCTTTGTCAAGCAGACTTACGGCATATCGCCTTTTTATTATAAGTATCTGAAATTCGACCCTAAAATGATAGGCAGGATGTTTGCGGTGGGAGGCCCTTCGGGATTGAAACTGCTGACTATGGCGACGGCTACTTTGTTTACAAACAGGGATATATCCAAGTACGGCGTGGCTACCTTAGCCGCCTACGGTATAGTAAACAGGATAGTCACGGTGGCGTTTCAGGTGATGGTGGGCGCAAACAGCGGAGCTCAGCCTATAATATCCTACAATTACGGAGCTAGACGCATAGACAGGATAAACCGCATTATAAGGGACGCCGCCATTCTCATGGGGGCTGTGGGAATCGGCTGTACTGTGGTCTTTATGCTGCTGCCTCCTGAGGCTTTCAGGACTTTCACGCCCGATAAAAACATAATGGAAATAACCAGAACCAGCCTTCGCATAAACGAAAGTATGTTTTTGATGTTTTCTATGTTTATATTGTTTTCCACATTTACGCAGGCTGTGGGCTATATAACGGAATCGTGGATAGTAGCCGTCGCCAAGCTGGCTGTGAATACGCCTTTGTATTTTATACTGCCTAGATTTTGGGGAGTGCTGGGCGTGTGGGCTGTGATGCCTTTTACGGATTTCTTTTCGGGGCTTGCCGCTATAATCACGGCTGTGGTAGTTCTCAGAAAAATACCGAAACGCTGGGCGGAACAAGATAAATTAAAATCGCAGGAAGAACAGAAATCGCAAGAAACGAATGAATCTGCAACATAGATTTACTGCATATAAAAATATTGCACCGTGATGAGCCTATACAGGGCGGGTTAATGATAGATAAAAATAAAATACAGCAAAAAATAGGCAATTTGGACAGGAAGATTGAAACAGCGGGCAGACTGCTTGCCGAGAAAGAATCTGCAGAGGGTGCAAAACAGCGCGCCGGTATTTGGTGCTTAAAAAGAAAAATCAAAAAACTAAACAAACAAAAAAAACATATGGAGATGGAGCTTAGCGGTTTTTTCCTCAGCGAGACGGAAGACAGGGATAATCAAAAAGAGCTTTTGGATGACGACAACACCGCAAAACTTCTCTTGAAGCTGGCTGTGCCTGTGATGGCGGGCAATTTTATGGCTTATACTTATAATCTGGTGGATTCCGTGTTTTTGGGGCATTTCGTCGGGCCTGAAGCTCTGGCGGCTATAGGCGTTTACAATACCGTTAATATTTTGTATTTTGCTATAGGCAATACCTTCGCTATGGGTTTGGGGGCGGTGCTGTCTATTACTTTAGGCGGAAAAGAGTACAAAATCGCAAAAGAAGAGCTGGTGACTGTTACTTATACGGCGTTTTTTACGACCACAGCCATATCCGTGATTTTTTTGATATTTCTCGACCCCATACTCATACATATAGGCGCTGTGCCTGACGTGCTGCCTCAGGCGAGGTCTTTTACAAGGATAATATTGTATGTGGGATTTGTGTCGCCTGTAAACAGCGTCGTCATGGCTGTACTGCGCAGCAGGGGCTACGCCAGGCACAATATGTATGTAGCCTTGATAGGGGCTTTTTTGAATATAGCGCTGGACGCCGTCTTTATAATATGGCTCAAGATGGGCATAAACGGCGCAGCCGTAGCTACGGTGACAGCCCAGTCCTGCGCCTTGATTTCTTCTATAGTTTTTGTGCGTCAGACCTACGGCATATATCCGTTTAATTACAGATATTTAAAATTCATCCCGAAAACCATAGGCAGGATTCTGGCTTTGGGAGGTTCGTCCGGAGTGCAGCTCCTCACTATGGCGACGGCTACCCTGTTTACAAACAGGGATATATCCAAGTACGGGGTGGCGGCTTTGGCGGCTTACGGGATAGTCAACAGAATAGTGATAGTGGCTTTTCAGGTGATGGTAGGGGCAAACAGCGGCGCACAGCCTATAATCTCCTACAATTACGGGGCGAGGCGTTTGGACAGGATAAGAAACGTATTAAAAGAGTCCGTTATCCTCGTGGCGGTGGTGGGGGTGATTTGCACGCTGGTGTTTGT